>Ga0310691_10000770_pt1 | contig 55268 bp, 43 predicted proteins | sample 176DNAGHGlowgp2_FD_203887 | JGI IMG/M metagenome (GOLD analysis project Ga0310691, IMG submission 203887) | Sheep rumen microbial communities from Palmerston North, Manawatu-Wanganui, New Zealand - 1766 DNA GHGlow gp2 (v2) (version 2) | ecosystem: Host-associated > Mammals > Digestive system >... | reverse complement strand
CAGAAAAGCAATAGCTATTCTTTTGATAATCAAAAGAATAGCTATTTTTTTGCCTGTGGCTGACCGGACGACTAATAGAAAAGAGGATGACCTCAAAGTCCTGCGGACTTATTAGTCATCCTCTTTTATTATATTACCGGATACCGGGTTCTCATTTCTTCTTCCGGCGGGCGGCGCGGGCGGCGGCCTTCTCGGCCTTGCGGGCCTCGGCGGCCGCTTTCTCCGCTTCCACGACCTGCTTGGTCCGGAACATGATCACGCCGTTCTGGCCCTGCACGCCGTAGATGGACGCGGTGCCGTCTTTCAGCACTTCCACCGAATAGATGTCCTCCGGACGGAGGTAGGTGACGTTGTCCGTGATGATGCCGTCCACCACGAACAGCGGTTGGGTCTGGTCCGAGTTGGTTCCGACTCCGCGGATGATGATCCTCGGCATCTGCCCGTTGTCACCGCCGGGAGAAACCTGCACGCCCGGCTCAGCGCGGAGCAGGTCGAACACGGTATTGTATTGCGTCTTCTCATTCGCGGGACGCACTTTTTCCTGGGCGCCCAGGACGCCGCAGGAAAGCAGCAGCGCCGCGGCGAAAATCAATGTCTTTTTCATAACAACCACAAAGATAGGTTTTTTTCGTATATTTACACTTCGATTATCCTTAAAATCCCATAACATGAAACGGTTCCCCGTCTTCCTGTCCATCCTCTTCGCCGGCTCCCTGGTACTGGGCGCCCAGCCGAAGCCCAACTACGACCTGGCGGCCCAGTTCTCCGCCAAGCGTATCTCCCAGATGGTCTTCTCTACAAGTCTCACACCAAACTGGTTCCGCGACTCCGACAAATTCTGGTACGAGTGGAAGAGCCCGCAGGGCACGCAGTACTGGATCGTAGATCCCGAGACTGGCCGCAAGACGCCCGCCTTCGATATGGAGCGGCTCGCGATGCAGATCACGCAGACCACCCGCGACCCCTTCGACGCGCAGCACCTCCCCATCGAGAACCTCAAGCTCAAGGACGACCGGTATTTCCAGTTCGACATCAAGGGTACGCAGGACGTTCCGGACACCCTCGCGCAGAAGCGCGCCGAGCGGGAGAAGAAGGACGGAAAGGCCCCCAAGGGCCCCCAGACTCCGAAAATGACCAAGAAAGTGTGGCATTTCCAGTATGAGATCGCCACCGGAAAACTCGAGGAGTACAAGCCCGAGAAGCGCGAATACCCCGCCTGGGCCAGCATCTCCCCGGACGGGCAGACCGGCGTGTTCGTGAAGAACTCCAACCTCTTCTGGATGGACAAGGAGAACCTTGCGAAGGCCGCCGAGGACGAGAAGGACTCCACCCTGGTGGAGCACCGCCTCACCTCCGACGGCGTCCGCCAGTACGGTTTCGGCGTGGACAACTACTCCGGCGACACCGAAACGGACACCACCCGCCGCTCGATGGCGCGCGGGGTCGTGTGGGCCCCGGACAGCAAGCATTTCGTGGCCGTGAAGACCGACATGCGCAAGATCAAGGACCTGTGGGTGATCAACGCCCTCAGCCAGCCGCGCCCCACCCTGGAGACCTACAAATACCAGATGCCCGGCGAGCCCGGCCCCAGCGAGGAACTCTTCGTGTTCTCGATGCCCGACGGCGGCAGCAAGCGCTACCGCGTGAACGCCTTCAAGGACCAGACCTTCGACGTGGCCACGCGGCCGCGCAAGTACCGCGAGATCTATGAAAAATACCGCTCGCGCGTGTGGCTGGGCGACAACGACGGCTTCTGGCTGGTCCGCGGCTCGCGCGACCTGCACCGGATGGACGTCTGCCGCGTGGACCTCGCCTCCGACTCCACCCGGACCGTCGTCTCCGAACGGATGAACACCTACATCGAGGACCGCCAGATCCACCTGGTGGGCGGCGGAAAGCAGTTCGTCTGGTGGTCCGAGCGCAACGGCTGGGCGAACCTCTACCTGTATAATTCCGACGGCAGCCTGGTGCGCAACCTCACCGAGGGCGCCTTCCACGTGGAGGACATCCTCTCCGTGAACGAGAAGGAAGGATACGTGCTCGTCTCCGCCTGCGGCGTGAACAAGGACGAGAACCCCTATCAGCTGCATACCTACCGCGTTCCGCTGTCCGGCGGGGCGATGAGGCAGCTGGACATGGACGACATGAACATCGACGCCACCGCCAGCGACGACGGCAGGTGGATGGTGGGCAACGCCTCCCGCGTGGACTACGCCCCGGAGGCCTGGCTGATCGGCCGCGACGGCAAGCGTACGCTGCTGGAGCAGGCCGACCTGAGCCTGCTGTACGCGGCGGGCTACAAGATGCCGGAGCGCTTCAAGGTCAAGGCGGCCGACGGCGTCACGGACCTGTACGGCGCGATGTACAAGCCCTTCGACTTCGACTCCACGAAGGTCTATCCCATCATCGACTACGTCTATCCCGGCCCGCAGGTGGAGGCCAACAACATCGCCTGGTCCAAGGGCATGGTGCGTACCGACCGCCTGGCCCAGGTGGGCTTCATCGTGATCACGGTGGGCAACCGCGGCGGCCACCCGAACCGCTCGAAGTGGTACCACAACTACGGCTACGGGAACCTGCGCGACTACGGCCTGGAGGACCAGAAGTACGCCATCCAGCAGCTCGCGGGCCGCTATCCGTTCATCGACGGGGAACGCGTGGGCATCCACGGGCACTCCGGCGGCGGATTCATGTCCACGGCGGCCATCCTCAAGTACCCCGACTTTTTCAAGGCGGCCGTTTCCTGCGCCGGCAACCACGACAACAGCATCTACAACCGCTGGTGGAGCGAGACGCACCACGGCGTGACCGAGAAGGTGGAGCAGAGCGACACCACCTTCGTGTACCACATCGAGACGAACCCCCAGCTGGCGGCCAACCTCAAGGGCCACCTGATGCTGGTGCACGGCGACATCGACAACAACGTCAACCCGGCCAACACGATCCGCGTGGTGAACGCGCTCATCCGCGCGAACAAGCGCTTCGACCTGCTGATCCTCCCCGGCCAGCGGCACGGCTTCGGCGACATGAACGAATACTTCTTCTACCGCCTCGCCGACTACTTCTCCGAATGGCTGCTGGGCTGCAGCGAACGCCCGGAAGTGGACATCAAGGAGCTGAACAACGACTGACGCGTGGCGTCCTCCCAGGAAGGTTTTTCCGGTTATGTTAGGAACAATCGTCAATACCGGGTGTATTATCGTCGGCTCCGTGGTGGGGAGCCTCCTGAAGAAGGGACTCGGAGAGAAGTATCAGACCGTCCTGTACAATGCGATGGGGCTCGCCTCGCTGGCCCTCGGCGCCAACACGTTCGTACAGAACATGCCGAAAAGCGAATTCCCGGTGCTGTTCATCATCAGCATCGCGCTCGGCGGCGTCCTGGGCACGGCGCTCGACCTGGACGGCCGCACCAAACGCCTGATCGCCAAGCGCGGCGGTGAAGGGCTCGCGAACGGGCTCATCACCGCCTGCCTGCTCTTCTGCGTGGGCACTTTCTCCATCGTCGGGCCCATCCTGAGCGCGACCACCGGGGACAACACCTTCCTTTTCACCAACGCCACGCTGGATCTGGTGACCTCGACGGTCTTCGCCACCACCTATGGTATCGGGATCATCTTCGCGGCCCCCATCCTTTTCTGCTGGCAGGGCTTGTTCTACCTGGCCGGCAAGTTCGCGGCCAATTCTCCGCTGCTGCAGGGCACGATGGTAAACGAGATGGCCATCGTGGGCGGCCTGCTGATCATCTCATCCGGTCTTTCTCTCCTCAAGCTGAAGGACTGCAAGACCCTCAACTACATCCCCGCCCTGCTCGTCCCGGTGCTCTGGTTCCTGGTCAAAGCCCTGCTGATAAAATAAAGGGTGGGAATTACTTTGCGGGCTCGGTCGCAAAGTAATTTCCTTTCCGCGCGTAGGGGATGCCTTCCTTCATCCACACCGGCTCCGGGGCGCCCAGGAGGTAGTGGTCGAAGAACTGCGAGAGGCGGATCGAAAGGTCCTTCGCATTGCGGCGCTCCGAGAGGTTGTGCGCCTCGTCGTTGTACTCCAGCAGCCAGGCGGGCTTGCCCAGGCGGCGCAGGCTCATGAAGAACTCGATGCCCTGATACCACGGCACGGCCCCGTCGGCATCGTTGTGCATGATGAGCACCGGCGTGGTGACGTTGGGGGCGTGGAAGACGGGGGAGTTCTCGATGTACAGGTCCAGCCCGCCGGGCTCCCAGAGCGTCTTGCCCACGCGGCTCTGGCCGTGTTCGTACTGCCCGATGCGGCTGTTGCCGGACTCCCAGCGGATGCCGCCGTAGGCGCTTGTCATGTTGCCCACCGGTGCGCCGGCGCCCGCCGCGGCGAACATGTCCGTGCGCGTGACAAGGTATGCGGTCTGGTAGCCGCCCCAGCTCTGGCCCTGGATGGCCATGCGCGACTTGTCGATGAAGGGGAACTGCCGGCACATCGCCTCCGCGCCCGCGCAGATGCAGTTGTACGCGCTCTCGCCCGGGTGGCCGTCCTGATAGACGATGTCCGGGATGAACACCACGTAGCCGCGGCTCACGAAGAAGGGGATGTTCACCGTGGAGCGGCTCGGCGCCGGCGCCCGGTAGCTGTACAACGACTCGGAGTACTTCTCGTAGAAGTAGATCATCAGCGGATAGCTGCCGGACTTGTCCAGGCCGTCCGGCGTGAAGAGCAGGCCGTCCAGCGGCGTGCCGTCGTAGGCTTCCCAGTGCACCAGCTGCACGTCGCCCCAGCGGTAGTCCGCCTGCTGGGGGTTGATCGCCGTCAGCTTGGACTCGCTGGTCCAGCCGTCGCGGGTGACGTAGAGGTCGTTCGGGTGACGGAAATCCCCCTTCAGGAAGGCGATTACGTTGGCGTCGGCGGCCTTCGTCACGGACGAGAATCCGCTCTCGGCCAGGAAGCCCTTCGGCTGCCCCGCCTTCGCGGCGTCCACGGTGGCGTAGCCGTTCCGCTTGGTCCGTTCATCGAAGGAGGAAAGGCGCAGCAAGCCCTTGACGGGCAGCCTATTGATGTTCTGGAAAAGGTACGGGTCACTCTTGCGGTCGAGGTTCACGATGCGGTACTGCACCCGGTCGCGGCGGCCCGAGCCGGAGGTCAGGCACACGGCCTTCTTTCCGTCCGGGGAGAAGCGCCACACGTCGTAGCGGTCGGAAAGCAGCAGCGCCTCGTCGCGGCCCGCCCACTCGGGCGTGCCGATGGGCGTGTAGCCCTCGAGCGGGTGGTCGTCCTCCTCGTCCCAGAAGTTCACGCCGGTGGAACCGGTCAGGTTCACCTCCGCATCCGTAGCGAGGTCACGGCAGTACCAGTTGCCGTCTTCGGGGTTGAACCAGGCGAGGTATTTCCCGAAGGGCGAGGGGATTGCATAGCCCTTGGCGGCCTCGCGCAGGAGCCGGCGGCTGCCGTCGCGCAGGTCCACCAGCGACAGGTCCGCACGGCTGTCGGACGCCCACATGTTGTCGATTACGTATTTGTCGGTATCGGTGGAAAGGGCGTAGGCGCCTTCCCCGCCGTCGGGCAGGCTGATCCGGTCGGAAGGGTTCGCGGACAGCACCACGGGCACGCCGGGACGGTCCAGGCCCACCAGCGCCCGCAGGCTGCGGGTGCGGCCCCGGGCCACCTTGTCCATCGGCGGAACGCTGTGCGCATCCCACACCCAGATGTCCAGCCGGGCCGCCTCGAACTCATACACGGTCGTATCCTTGGGGGGATAGTACTCCTGCAGGTCGAACACCACGCGGGACGAGCGGTTCGTGAACTTCGGGCGGGCGTTTGCGGACACCACCCAGCCCTCCGGCAGGGCGGTGCAGTCCGCGGGAAGCAGCTCGCAGGCGCTCCACTCCGTCACGGCGGGCGTGTTCCGGGCGGCCTTCTGCAGCACCCGCTCCTCCGCCAGGTAGATGGCGTGGCGCGGCGTGCCGTCGGTCTTCTCCTCATCGTCGGTGGCGGTGAACACCAGCTTGTCGCCCTCCGGGTTGAAGGACAGGCCCGCATAGGCCTTGCGGCCGCCGGACAGCGTGTCCACGCTCCCCTTCGCGAAATCATAGAGGATCACCGCGTCGCGCGAGAGCGAATCCTTCTCCTCCTTGGCCGTGATCACGGCGAGCCGGTCGCCCGAACGCGATACTTCGAACGCGGAGACGTTCTTCAGCGTGTCCGTGGTCCCGGCCGCGGGCTTGACCACCAGCAGGTTCTTGGATTTGTTCCCCTTCACTTCCTGCGCGGCGAACAGGTACGGAGCGGTGCTGTAGCCGAGGGCCGTCTGGCCGGATTCGCCGACCATCTCCCACGCGAAGCTGCGCAGGTCCACGCGCGCCACGCTGTCCTTGGGCTGCTCGTCGGGTTTCTTCTTGTCGATCTTGGCCTGGCGGGTGTCCGCGAAGGGGGCCTTCACGGTAAACAGGCCGGCGGAGGCGTCCTGCGCCCACTTCAGGCCCGTTCCGCGCGGCACGGCAAGCTCCGCGCCGGTGGCCAGGTTCTTCAGGTACAGGGTGCCGTCGCCCTCCTGGGGACGGACCTCATAACTGAGCAGGCGCCCGTCGGGGGAGAGCTGGATTGCGGCGACGGACTGCCAGCCGTCATATACGTCATGGTCGAGGGGTTTCTTCTGGGCCCACAGGGAGCCGGTTCCGGCAAAAAACACGGGTGCGACCAAAAACAGGACAAGTGAGAATCTGCGCATAAACAAGCAATTTTTGTTGTTGCAAGATACGAAAAAACTGCATTTTTCTCTTGCATTTCCCGATCTGTTTCCTATTTCAAGCGGATCGCGGACCTGGACATTCCGCGGATGGTGGGCTTCGGCATCAGCAACCGCCAGACCTTCGACGCCGCCTGCGAATACGCCAGCGGAGGCATCATCGGCAGCCGCTTCGCTTCGCTTGCGGTCCCCCCGTTCATGAGCCACGGGCGGCTACGGTTCGCTCCGGCAACCTGCCTGCCGCACGCAACCTAGCGATCTTCCATTTTTACGTATTCTTTTTCGTCGGTGACGCAGCGGTAGGCGGGACGGATGATGCGGCGCCCCTCGAAATTGAGCTCCTCGTTGCGGTGCGCGCACCAGCCCACGATACGGCCCATCGCGAAGAGCGGCGTATAGATCTCCCGGGGGATGCCGATCAGGTCGTACACGAAACCGGAATAGAAGTCCACGTTGGCGCAGAGCACCTTGCCGTGGCCCTTCGCGGCATAGACCTGCTCGATGGCCAGCCGCTCGATCCGCTCCATGAACTCGAACTCCGCCAGCCGGCCCTTCTCGATGGCCAGGTCGCGCGCCATCTCCTTGAGCAGGACCGTACGCGGATCGGACTTGGTGTACACGGCGTGGCCGATGCCGTAGATGAGCCCGCTCCCGTCGAACGCCTTGCCGGAAACGATGCGCCGCAGCCAGGCGGAGATCTCCCGGTCGTCCGTCCAGTCGGCGATCTTCTCCTTCAGGAAGTCGATCATGTCGCACACCTTGAGGTTCGCGCCGCCGTGCTTGGGGCCCTTGAGCGAGCCGATGCCGGCCGCGATGGACGAGAACGTGTCCGTGCCGGAAGAAGAGGTCACGCGGACCGTGAAGGTGGAGTTGTTACCGCCGCCGTGCTCGGAATGCAGGATGAGCAGCAGGTCGAGCGTGCGGGCATCCAGCGCGGTATAGTCGGAGCCCTTGAGCATATACAGGAAATTCTCCGCCAGCGACAGGCCCGGCTGGGCGTCGCGGATGTGAAGCGAACGGCCGTGATGATGGTGCCTGTACATGTTGTACGCATAGGCGATCGTCGTCGGGAACTTCGAGATCAGCTCGATGCTCTGGCGCATCAGGTTGTCGCGGGACACGTCGTCCGGGTTCTCGTCGAAGGTATAGAACTCCATCACGCTCCGGGCGAGGATGTTCATGATGTCGTCCCCTTCCAGTTCGATGATGTGCAGGATCGTCTTCTGCTCCAGGGGCATGTTCTCGAAGATCAGGTCCTTGAAGGACTGGAGCTCCTCCGCGTCCGGCAGGCGCCCGGAAAGCAGCAGGAAGCAGATTTCCTCATAGCCGCAGCGCTTCTCGGCCATGATGGCGTGCACGAGGTCCTTGACTTCGTAGCCCCGGAAAAAGAGTTTTCCGTCGATCGGCACGAGCTTGCCGTCCGCGTCGCGGTCGTAGCCCACGACGTTGCCTATGTTGGTCAGGCCCACCAGCACGCCGGTGCCGTCCTCGTTGCGCAAGCCCCGCTTGACGTCGAGTTTCTTGAACAGTTCCGCGTCGATGCGCGTGCTGCTCTTCATCTCGTCGGAGAGCTTGTAGATGAGGTATTCTTTCTTGGTCTTCGCGGTCATTGCTTCGAAAGGGTGTTGAGCGCAGAGCCCGCCCGGAACCAGGCGATCTGCTGCGGGGTGTAACTGTGCAGGGCCTTGATGCACTCCTGCGAGCCGTTGGGATGGTGCAGCACCACGTCCACCGGCTGCCCGGGGGCGATGCCTGCGCACAGGACGTCGATCCGGTCCTCCGCGCGCACCTTGTTCCAGTCCGCCGGATCGGCGAAGGTGAGGGCCAGCACGCCCTGCTTCTTCAGGTTGGTCTCGTGAATGCGGGCGAAACTCTTCGCCAGCACGGCGCGCACGCCCAGGAAGCGCGGCTCCATCGCCGCGTGCTCGCGGCTCGAGCCCTCGCCGTAGTTGTCTTCCGCCACCACGATGCTGCCGGTGCCGGCGTCGCGCAGGGCCTTCGCCCGCGGCGCCACGGGGCCGGACTTGCCGGTGAAGGCGTCCACGGCGCCCATCAGGAGGTTGTCGGAGATGTTCTCAAGATGCCCGCGGTACTTCAGCCAGGGACCGGCCATCGAGATGTGGTCCGTGGTGCACTTGCCCTTGACCTTGATCAGCAGCGGCAGTCCGGTGAAGTCGCGCCCGTCCCACGCGGGGAAGGGCTGCAGGCGCTGCAGGCGCTTGCTGTCCGGGCGGATGACCGGCTCGGGGCTGCCGGCCTGCGGCGCCACATAGCCGCCGAGGTCGTCCACGAAGCCTGCCGGGGGCAGGTCGAAGCCGCGCGGGGAACGCAGCCAGCAGCCGTCCACCGTATCCTGGCGCGGGTCGAAGTCCAGTTCGCCCGCGAAGGCCAGCGCCACCGCCATCTCCGGCGAGGAGATGAAGGCGTGGGTGTTCGGATTGCCGTCCGCCCGCTTGGCGAAGTTGCGGTTGAAGCTGGTCACGATGCTGTTGCGGCGCGTCGGGTCGTCCGTCTTGCGCTCCCACTGGCCGATGCAGGGGCCGCAGGCGTTCGCCATCACCTTCGCACCCGCCTCGCGGAGGGTGTCCAGCAGGCCGTCCCGCTCGGCGGTGGCCCGCACCCGGGTGCTGCCCGGGATGACGATCAGCTCCGCCTTCGGCTTCAGGCCGGCGTCCAGGGCGTACCGCGCCACGGAAGCCGCGCGCGAAAGGTCCTGGTAGGAGGAATTCGTGCAGGAGCCGATCAGGCTCACCTCCACCTTGTGCGGGAAGTGCTCCCGTGCCTGGCGGTCCTTCATGCCGCTCGCCGGGCAGGCCGCGTCGGGGGTGAAGGGGCCGTTGACATAGGGCTCCAGCATCGAAAGGTCGATCTGGATGAGTTCGTCGAAATACTGCTCCGGGTGCTGCGCCACCGCGTCGTCGCAGCGCAGCTCGTGGCTGAGCGCCGCCGCCATCGCCGCCACTTCGGGCCGGCCGGTGGCCATCAGGTACTCGGAGGTGTGCACGCCGAAGGGGAACACGGAGCAGGTCGCGCCCACTTCCGCGCCCATATTGCAGATGGTGGCCTTGCCGGTGCAGGAGATGTTCTCCGTGCCGGGGCCGAAATACTCGATGATCGCGTTGGTGCCGCCCTTCACGGACAGCAGGCCGGCCAGGCGCAGGATCACGTCCTTGGGGGAGGCCCAGCCCTTCAGCGAGCCGGTCAGGCGCACGCCGATCAGGCGCGGCATCCGGAGTTCCCAGGGCATCCCGGTCATCACGTCCACCGCGTCCGCGCCGCCCACGCCGATGGCCAGCATGCCCATGCCGCCCGCGTTGGGGGTATGGGAATCCGTTCCGACCATCATGCCGCCGGGGAAGGCGTAGTTTTCCAGGACGATCTGGTGGATGATGCCGGCGCCGGGCTTCCAGAAGCCGATGCCGTAGCGCGCCGCGGCGGAGGACAGGAATTCATACACCTCCGCATTGGTCCGCAGGGCGTCCGGCAGGTCCTGCTCCGCGCCGCTGCGGGCGCAGATCAGGTGGTCGCAATGCACGGTGGTGGGCACGCTCACGGCCTCGCGGCCCGTGCTCATGAACTGCAGCAGCGCCATCTGGGCGGTTGCATCCTGCATCGCCACGCGGTCCGGACGGAACTCGCCGAAATCCTGCAGCGGCGTCAGCTTGCGCAGGGCGCCACTGTCATAGAAATGGGAATACAGGATCTTCTCGGAAAAAGTAAGCGGCCGCCCCAGCGCTTCCCGCGCGGCGGCGACCCGCTGCTGATATCCTCCGTAAAAGGATTTGACTACCTCCGGATCGAACATAAAGGAAAAAACACTACTAACTAACTCTTACGTCACAAAGATAGTGAAAAATTTGATAAATGATACACTTTTTTCAAACTATTTGATATTCAATCACAAAAAAAGTCCAAACAGGAAGTATTTTTTACGTTTAATAAATAAATGACAGAGTTTTGGCGCAAAAACTTACGATTCGTAAGCGCCGAATTCACTTCGTTTTTCGGGAAAATCGTTGCTCAATCCAAGCATTATTCCTATATTAGCGACTCAATAACCGACACTATTACACATTCATAACATTCATCTCAAATCATTGGAGGAAACCCATGAATAAAATCAAAAATCTCGCGGATCTCCGCAAGATCAAAGAGGGCATGCAAGGCAGGATGTCGATGCGCGAAAAGAGCGACTCCTCCGAAGCCATCATTCAAATCAAGGTCGGAATGGCCACCAGCGGTATCGCCTCGGGTGCGAAAGAGACCATGAACTACCTCATCACCGAATTGGACAAGCGCCAGATCAAGGCGCTCGTGATGCAGGTCGGCGACATGGGCTACAGCTACGCCGAGCCCACCGTCGAGGTCACCATCCCCGGCAAGGACCCCGTCGTGTTCGGAGACGTCAAGATCCCCCGCGCGAAGGAAATCATCGAGAAGTACATCATCGGCGGTGAACTGATCGAGGGCATCCTGCCGGCCAACTACAGATCCATCTAACCCCCACAGTAAAGGCTATGGCTGTAAAAATGCACATTCTGGTTTGTGGTGGTACAGGTTGCACCGCAAACGCCAGCCGTGAGGTCATCGACGCCCTCAACCGGGAGCTCGAGTCCCACGACCTGACCGATTTCGCGAAAGTGGTCGTCACCGGCTGCTTCGGATTCTGCGAGAGGGGCCCCATCGTCAAGATCATCCCTGACAACACCTTCTATACCCAGGTCAAGCCCTCCGACGCCAAGGAGATCATCGAGGAGCACATCATCAAGGGCCGCAAGGTCCACCGCCTCCTGTACGTCGCCCCGGACACCAACGAGAGCATCTCCGACTCCAAGCACATGGAGTTCTACAAGAAGCAGCTCCGCATCGCCCTGCGCAACTGCGGTTTCATCGATCCCGAGAACATCGACGAGGCCATCGCGCGCGACGGCTATGCCGCCCTCGGCAAGTGCCTCACCGAGATGACCCCGGAAGAGGTCATCGCCGAGATCAAGAAGTCCGGCCTCCGCGGACGCGGCGGCGCCGGCTTCCCCACCGGCGTGAAGTGGGAAATCGCCTCCAAGAGCCGCGTGGGCGAGCAGAAGTACGTGGTCTGCAACGCCGACGAAGGCGACCCGGGCGCATTCATGGACCGTTCCCTGCTGGAGGGCGACCCGCACTCCATCCTCGAGGCCATGGCCATCTGCGGCTACTGCATCGGGGCCAGCAAGGGCCTCATCTACATCCGCGCCGAGTACCCGCTCGCCATCCACCGTCTCCAGGTCGCCATCAAGCAGGCCGAAGAGTACGGCCTGCTGGGCAAGAACATCCTCGGCACCGGCTTCGACTTCGAGATCGAGCTCCGCTACGGCGCAGGCGCCTTCGTCTGCGGTGAAGAGACGGCCCTGATCCACTCGATGGAAGGCAAGCGCGGCGAGCCGACGTTCAAACCGCCGTTCCCCGCCCAGTCCGGTTACCTCGGGAAGCCGACCAACGTGAACAACGTCGAGACTTACGCGAACATCCCCGTCATCATCAACAAGGGCGCGGACTGGTTCGCCAGCATCGGCACCGAGAAGTCCAAGGGCACCAAGGTCTTCGCCCTCGCCGGCAAGATCAACAACGTGGGCCTGATCGAAGTCCCGATGGGCATCACCCTCCGGGAGATCATCTACGAGATCGGCGGCGGCATCAAGGGCGGCAAGAAGTTCAAGGCCGTCCAGACCGGCGGTCCTTCGGGCGGCTGCCTCACCGAAAAGCACCTCGACACCCCCATCGACTACGACAGCCTCGTGGCGGCCGGCTCGATGATGGGTTCCGGCGGTATGATCGTCATGGACGAGGACGACTGCATGGTGGCCATCGCGAAGTTCTACCTGGGCTTCACGGTGGACGAGTCCTGCGGCAAGTGCACCCCGTGCCGCGTGGGCAACAAGCGCCTCCTGGAAATCCTCACCAAGATCACCGACGGCAAGGGCACGATGCAGGACCTCGAAGACCTCAAGAACCTCTCGGCCGTCATCAAGGACACCGCGCTCTGCGGCCTCGGCCAGACCTCCCCGAACCCGGTTCTCTCCACGATCAACAACTTCTGGGACGAATACGTCGAGCACGTCACGGAGAAGAAGTGCCGTGCCGGCCAGTGCAAGGCCCTGAAGAAGTATGTCATCGATCCCGACAAGTGCAAGGGCTGTACGGCCTGCGCGAGGGCCTGCCCCGTCGGTGCCATCACCGGCGTGGTCAAGAACCCCCACGTCATCAACCAGCTCGACTGTATCAAGTGCGGTACTTGCATCGAGAAGTGCAAATTCGGCGCTATCAGCCTTAATTAAGGGAGGAATCAAATATGGATACGATCAAATTGACTATAGACAACCGGGCAGTGGAAGTACCCAAGGGTACTACCGTTTTGAAGGCTGCCGAGCAGATGGGCATCAAGATCCCCACCCTCTGCAATTTCGAACTGGACGGCCTCGCGCTCAAGAACCACCCCGGCGGATGCCGCGTGTGCGTGGTCGAGATCGCCGGCCGCCGCAACCTGGCCCCCGCCTGTATCACCGAGTGTATGCCGGACATGGTCGTCAAGACCAACTCGTTCCGTGCGCTCAACGCCCGCAGGACCGTCCTTGAGCTGATGCTCAGCGACCATCCCAACGACTGCCTCCAGTGCCCCAAGAGCGGCAAGTGCGAGCTCCAGGCCCTGGCCGCCGACATGGGCATCCGCGAGATCCCCTTCAAGGGCAAGCAGTCCCAGTACCCGATCGAGCTTTCCCCGTCGATCGTCCGGGACGCCAACAAGTGCATCATGTGCCGCCGTTGCGAGTCCGTGTGCCACGAGTACCAGAGCGTAGGCGCCATCGGCGCCGTCGAGCGCGGCTTCCCCGCCGTGGTCTCCACCGCCTTCGGAAAGCACCTCATCGACACCAACTGCGTCTTCTGCGGCCAGTGCGTCGCGGTGTGCCCCACCGGCGCCCTCGCGGAGGTGGACAACACCGGCAAGATCCTGCGCGACATCGCCAATCCCGAGGTCAAGACCTGCGTCCAGGTGGCTCCCGCCGTGCGCGTGGCCCTGGGCGAAGAGTTCGGCATGCCCGCCGGCAGCATCGTCACCGGCAAGATCGCGGCCGCGCTCAAGGCCATCGGCTTCGACTACGTGTTCGACACCGACTGGTCCGCCGACCTTACCATTATGGAGGAAGGCACCGAGGCCGTCGGCCGCTTCAAGAAATTCCTCGCCGGCGACAAGGATGTCAAGATCCCCATCATGACCTCCTGCTGCCCCGCCTGGGTCAACTTCTACGAGAAGTTCTATCCCGAGTTGCGCGAGTATCCGTCCACGGCCAAGTCGCCGCAGGGTATGTTCGGCGCCACCGCGAAGACCTATTTCGCGGACAAGATCGGCGTCCCCCGCGAGAAACTCATCTGCGTGTCCGTGATGCCTTGCGTCGCGAAGAAGTACGAGTGCGAACGCGAGGAACTCGGCGTGAACGGCGATCCCGACGTGAACTACTCCATTACCACGCGTGAGCTGGCCCGCCTGATCAAGATCTGCAACATCGATTTCGCAAGCCTCCCCGAGGCCGAGTTCGACTCGCCGCTGGGTGCTTCCACCGGCGCGGCCGTCATCTTCGGCGCCACCGGCGGCGTGATGGAGGCCGCGCTCCGTACGGCCTACGAGGTCCTGACCGGCAAGACCCTTCCGAGGATCGACTTCGAGGAGGTCCGCGGCCTGGAGGGCATCCGCGAGGCGACCATCCCCATCCCGGGCGTAATCGACCTGAAGGTAGCCGTCGCCTACGGCCTGAAGAACGCGCGCGGCATCATGGAACAGATCAAGGCAGGCAACTGCCCGTACCACTTCGTGGAGGTGATGGCCTGCCCGGGCGGCTGCATCGACGGCGCCGGCCAGCCGTACCACCACGGCGACGCTTCCATCATCAAGGCGCGTCACGCGGCCATCTACGAAGTCGACAGGCGTATGCCGCTCCGCAAGTCGCACGAGAATCCCGAGATCCAGGCTATCTACAAGGAGTTCTACGGCGAGCCTTGCTCCGAGAAGTCGCATCACCTGCTGCACACGCACTACTTCGACAAGAGAATGAAGTTTGACCTTGAAAAATAATTGTACCATGTGTGGACCCCAGATAAAAATCAGTGAAGCCAATTACTTGAAAATCAAGGAAATCTGCGCTTCCTTCAACAACAATCCGGGCGAGCTGATCAATATCCTGCACAAAACGCAGGACCACTTCGGCTACCTGCCCGAGGAAGTCCAGCAGGTCGTGGCGGACTGCCTCGGAATCCCGGTCGGCAAGGTGTACGGCGTCGTGTCCTTCTACAGCTTCTTCACGATGAAGCCCAAGGGCAAGTACGCCATCTCCGTCTGCCTCGGAACCGCCTGCTACGTCAAGGGAGCCGAGAAGGTGCTCGACGCGCTCAAGAAGGAGCTCAACATCTCCGAGGGCGGCGTGACCGAGGACGGCAAGTTCTCCCTCGACGTCCTGCGCTGCGTGGGTGCCTGCGGCCTGGCCCCGGTCATGACCATCAACGGCAAGACCTACGGCCGTCTCGTCCCCGAGCACGTCAAGGAGATCCTGGCGGAGTACGCTGACTAAAACCCCGTCTTTGCAAACTTTTCGGGCCGGCCCTTCCCAGAGCCGGCCCGTGAAATTCCATAGAAAATGAAAATTTCGGAAATCGCAAAACTCATCGACGGGGAGCTCGTCGGAGCTCCCGCAGACGATACCTACGAGGTCAGGAAGGCCTTCGCATCCGACCTGATGAGCGACGTGCTCCGTTTCTCGATGGAAGAGACGGTGCTGATCACCGGCCTGTGCAACAACCAGACGATGCGCACCTCGGAGATGTCCGACCTGCGCGTGGTGGTAATCGGCCGCGACAAACAGCCCGACGAGGAGATGCTCGAACTGGCCGAAGAGCTGGACATCACCCTCATCAAATCCCGCTACAGCATTTTCAAAATCAGCGGCATCCTGTACGGCGCCGGCATAGAACCCCTTTATTGATAATGCATTACACATTTGACATAGAGCGCGGTAACTTCGCTGATGCCGGCCAGGCCTCCAGCAGCGTCAAGCGTTCGCTGAAGCACCTCGGCGTGGATCCCGTCAACATCAAGCGGACCGTGGTGGCGCTCTTCGAAGCGGAGATCAACGCCATCGCGCACGCCTACGGCGGCCGGATCGACGTCGACATCGACGACGGGAAGATCGTGATGGTGGTGGCCGACCAGGGCCCCGGCATCCCGAACATCGACCTCGCCATGCAGGAGGGCTGGTCCACCGCGTCGCCCCAGGTCCGCGAGATGGGCTACGGCGCCGGAATGGGCCTGCCGAACATCAAGAAGAACACCGACGAACTGAAAATCGAGACGGAAGTGGGCGTAGGGACCACCGTCACCATGACCGTCTATCTTGCCTGACGATATGGCCGAAAGAGAAACCTATTTCAAACATTCGCTCAAGGTCAACCTCGACCGCTGCCAGGGCTGCACCACCTGCATGCGCTCCTGCCCCACCGGCGCCATCCGCATCCGGGGCGGCAAGGCGGTCGTGAACGACAACAAGTGCGTGGACTGCGGACAGTGCATGAAGATCTGCCCGCACAAGGCGATTTACATCCAGCAGGACGACTTCGCGCAGATCAAGGACTACAAGTACCGGGTCTGCCTCGTTCCGGCCACCTTCATCGGCCAGTTCGAGGAGAAGTACCGGACGCGGGAGATCTACGCCTGCCTCAAGAAACTGGGTTTCACCCACATCTATGAGGTGGAGCACGAAGTGGGCTACATAATCGACCTGTACAACCAGTACATGGAGGCCCATCCGGAGATCCGGACCTTCATCTCCCCGTACTGCCCCGCCGTGATCCGGCTCATCCAGGTGCGCTTCCCCTCGCTGGTGGACAACGTCATCCACGTGCGCGCCCCCTTCGAGCTGGCGGCCCGTGTCATCATCCGCCGCCTGATGGACGAAGGCGCCCCGCGCGAGGACATCGGCGTCTTCTACATCACCCCCTGCGCCGCCAAGATCGCCGCGGTCAAGTACCCGGTGAGCAAGAAGGAGACCTGCATCGCGGGCGTCCTGAACATGGACTTCCTCTACAACAAGGTGCAGCTGATGCTCCACGAATCCGGCAACGACGCCGAGGCCATCAACCACGCCCTCACCGCGCCCGACGTGCTGTGGCCCCTCGCAGGCGGGGAGGCCTGCCATTTCCGCGGCTCGCAGTACGCGGTGGACGGCCTGCAGAACGTCCTGAACTTCCTGGAGAAGCTCGAGGACGAGGCCGTGGACGCCGAGGGCCTGGTGGAGATGCGCATCTGCGACCAGGGCTGCGTGGGCGGCGTGCTGGCCACCAACAACCGCTTCGTGGCGCGCAAGCGGCTGGAGAGCCGCGCCCGGCTCTTCCAGCAGCAGAACCGCACCAAGACCCGCTACCAGCGTTACAACGACCCCGAGTTCTGCCGCTGGATCAACGAGCAGATGGAGATCCCCGAAATCAAGCCCCGCTCGATCTACAAGCTGGACGACAACTTCGCGGAGGCCTTCAAGATGGCCGAACGGATGAAGAAGATCGAAAAGGCGCTGCCGGGCGTAAACTGCTCGGCCTGCGGCGCGCCTTCCTGCGCCGCCCTGGCCGAGGACATCGTGCGCGGCGACGCCAAGATGGACACCTGCATCTTCATCAACCGCCATTCGCAGGCCTCGGAGGACGCCATCCGCAGCATCTGGGGAGACCGCGTCCGCACCAAGGAAATCAACAACGACCCTGAAAACAAACGATAACATGACAGTCAAGGACATCATTGAAAAACTCAACCTGGAGTGCCTCAACGAGGCCAACCTCGATACGGAAGTCACCGGCGCCTACGCCTCCGACCTGCTCAGCGACGTGATGGGCAACGCCCGGAGCGGGCAGGTCTGGATCACCATGCAGACCCACAAGAACGTCACGGCCATCGCGTCCCTGCGGGACCTCCCCGCCGTGATCATCGTCCGCGGCGGCGTGCCCGACGAGGACATGCTGGAGCACGCCAAGGACGAGGACGTATGCATCCTCGTCAGCCAGGAAGCCACCTTCCAGGTCTGCGGGAAACTCTACGAGATCCTCAAGTAGCGCTTCCGGATGCAGTTCCGCGCCGACATGCACATCCACTCGGTGCTCTCCCCCTGCGGCGACATCGACATGAGCCCCTCCGCCATCGTGGCGACGGCGAAGGAGCGCGGGATGGACATCATCGGCCTGACCGACCACAACACCACCCTCAACGCCGACGTCACGCGGCGGCTGGGGGAGAAGGTCGGCCTGCACGTGCTGATGGGCGCGGAGGTGACCACCAAGGAAGAGGTGCACTGTCTGGGCTTCATGCCCACGGTGGAGAAACTCGCCGAGTTCCAGGCCTTCCTGGACTCCCGCGTGGTCTTCTTCGAGAACGACCCGGACAAGTTCGGCTACCAGCTGGTGGTGGACGAGGACGAGAACGTGCTGGACGAGGTGCCGCACCTGCTGATCAACGCCCTGGACCTGCCGATGCTGGAACTCCAGCAGAAGGTGTACGAACTGGGCGGCATCTTCATTCCCGCCCACATCGACCGGCCTTCCTTCAGCCTATCCTCCCAGCTGGGCTTCGTGCCGGACAAGCTCCGCTTCCACGCGATGGAGCTCAGCTATCACTGCAAACGGAACAACTACAAGTTCCTGGACGACTGCCCCTGGTTCAGCGACTTCAACTTCATCCAGAGCAGCGACGCGCACTTCGTGGAAGACATCGCCAAGATATACAGCGTCCTGGAGATGCCTTCCTTCAGTTTCGACAACTTCAAGGACGCCCTCCGACCGGGCGAGCAAGTCATCCTCTGATATGAAAAGCCTCGACCTCCACATCATCGACATCACCCACAACTCCATCCGGGCGGGTGCCACGCAGATTACCATCGAAATGGAGGACAGCGCCGCGCGCGACCTGCTGTCCATCAAGATCATAGACAACGGCTGCGGCATGCCGGAAGACATGATCGCGGCCATCAACGACCGCTTCTACTCCTGCCGCAAGGAACGCAAGATCGGGATGGGCATCGCACTGCTGAAGTTCCACGCGCAGATGTGCAACGGCAACTTCTACCTCAAGTCGAAGGTGGGCGAGGGAACGGAAATCTACGCTTCCTACCAGCGTTCGCACATCGACCTGCAGCCCAAGGGCGACCTGGCCGGCTGCTTCGCCAACTTCATCTGCCAGTACCAGGACATCAACTTCATCATCCGCTACATCACGGACGAAGACACCTTCGAACTGAGCTCGGCGGACGTCAAGGAGGTGTTCGAGGGGATGAACCTCAACGACTACGAGATCATCCACAACCTCACGGAACTCATCCGCGAGAACATCGGATAGAATCCGATGTTCTTTTAAATTACTGGGGGACTAATCCCCCAGACCCCCTGCGTCGCTTCACTCCGGAATGGCAACCCGTTCCAAAATGCCGTTCAATGCCGCCAGGGCAATGCCGTAATTGGTGATGGGCACTCCCGCAAGGAGTGCCTTTCTGATGCGGGAGCGCACCAGGCGGGCGTTCGCCACGCAGGCGCCGCAGTGCACGATCAGGCGATAGGGCGAGAGGTCCTCCGGGAAGTCGTTCCCGGCGGCGATGTCCACTTGGAGACTCCCCCCGGCCCGCCTGCGCAGCAGCGCGGGGATCTTCACCCGGCCGATGTCCTCCGTGTCCGGAACGTGGGTGCAGGCCTCCGCGACCAGCACCCGGTCGCCGGGCCGGAGCGCGTCGATGGCCCGGGCGCCTTCCACGAACACGCGGACGTCGCCCTTGGCGGCCGCCAGCAGCACGGAGAAGGAGGTAAGGGGGCAATCTTCGGGAAGCGCGCCGTTCACCTTGGCGAACACCTGCGAATCCGTGATCGTCAGGTCGGGGAGCCGGGAGAGGCTCTCCAGGGCCGCAGGCAGCGAATCCGGCGTGCAGCAATGCGGCACACAGCCCCGGTCCAGCAGTTCGCGCAGCACCTGCACCTGCGGCAGGATGAGGCGGCCTTTCGGCGCCTCCGAATCCTGCGGCATCACCAGCAGCACGCTGCTGCCGGCCTGCACGAGGCCTCCGGTCAGGAACTTCTGCTCCTCGCGGGGAGCGGCCGCCACCAGACGCTCCAGCAGCGACGCGGTGCTCTCTCCGCGGGTATACCGGATGACGGGAATGCCCGCCTGTGCTGCCAATGTCCCGAAATCCGGGACATTCCCCGCATTTTCCCCGGGTTTTTGCTGCCAATGTCCCTCATTCCGGGACATTGGCGACACTCCGGGCGCGTCCAGGATGACGGCTATATCTGTTTCGTCCAGGATGGCGCGGGTCAGGCGCTCCCGCTCGGCGCCCAGCGCGCTCACGTCGCCCAGGCCGGCGGTGTCGATCAGCACGCAGGGACCCAGGCCGGGCAGTTCGATGACTTTCCGGACCGGGTCCGTGGTGGTGCCGGGAAGCGGGCTCACCAGGGAGACCTGCTGCCCGGCCAGGGCGTTGACCAGGGTCGATTTCCCGCTGTTGGTGGGGCCGAAGAACGCGATGTGCAGCCGCTCCATCCTAGAAACGGAAATCGTGTCCGCCCGCTTCGATGGCCTTCAGGTGATCCCGGGTAATCTCGCGGGTGCGCTCCAGAGGGATGTCGCCGAGGCTGCGCTCGATGAGCGCTTCGCCCAGGGCCCGCGTCTCGGGCGAGGCGTAATCCACCAGGTACTCCTTCAGGGTCATCAGCGCGTTGGGCGTACAGCAGAGATGGATCTTGCCGCTCTTGCACAGGCTCATGAAACGGTCGCCGGTGCGGCCCTCGCGGTAGCAGGCCGTGCAGAAGCTGGGGATGTGGTCCTGCTCCAGCAGCCAGCGCACCACCTCGTCCAGCGAACGGGTGTCGGAGACGTCGAACTGCGAGGTCTCGTCGTGGCGCTCCTCCGTCGTGTATCCGCCCACGCTGGTGCGCGAACCGCCGCTGATCTGGGAGATGCCGCTGTCCAGCAGGAGGCTGCGCATCCGGGCGGACTCGCGGGTGGAGATGATCATGCCGGTGTAGGGAACCGCGACGCGCAGCACGGCCACGATCTTGCGGAACACCGCATCCGGAAGGGCGTCCGGGAAGCTGTCCAGGGAGATGTCGTCCGCCGGGCAGATGCGCGGCATGCTGATGGTGTGCGGACCCACGCCGAAGCGGGCCTCGAGGTGCTCGGCGTGCATCAGCAGGCCCACCATCTCGTAGCGGTAGCCGCTCAGGCCGAACAGCACGCCCACGCCCACGTCGTCGCAGCCGCCTTCCTGGGCGCGGTCCATCGCCTCGGTGTGCCAGTCGTAGTCGCTCTTGGGGCCGGTGGGATGCAGCTGCTTGTACTGCTCCTTGTTGTAGGTCTCCTGGAAGAGGATGTAGGTGCCGATGCCGGCGGCCTTCAGTTTCCGGTAGGACTCGACGTCCGTGGCGGCGATGTTCACGTTGACGCGGCGGATGGAGTTGCCGCCCTCGTTCACGGAATAGATGGTCTTGATGGAGTCGAGGATGTATTCCAGGGGGTTGTGCACGGGGTCCTCGCCCGCCTCCAGCGCCAGGCGCTTGTGGCCGGTGCGGATCAGCGCGCGCGTCTCCGCCTCGATCTCGGACTGCGAGAGCTTCTTGCGCGGGATGCTGCGGTTCTTGGCGTGGTACGGACAGTACACGCAGCCGTTGATGCAGTAATTCGACAGGTACAGCGGGGCGAACAGCACGATGCGGTTGCCGTAGAACTTATGTTTGATCTCCCGGGCCAGGGCGTAGATCTTCTCTTCGAGGACGGGGTCGTCGCAGTCCAGCAGGATGGCCGCTTCCCGGTGGGTCAGGCCCTTGCAGAGGGCGGCCTTGGCGAGGATTTCTTCCACGCGGGCGGGGTTCTTGCTCTGAACCTCCGCCTCGGCGAGCGTTTCCAGGATCTCTTCGTGATTGATGAAATCGTCGGCGTGGACGGATAAAGGATTATACATGGTGACGCTTGTTTTTAACTGAATCGTAATTCACGCAAGTTAGCAATTATTTCCGCGACTTGTTCCTTTCATAAGGATATTTTCTACCTTTGCAGAAGTACACGCCATGACACCCGCCTTCGAAGACATACTCCGCAAACCGGACCTGGACCGGGAAGAGATCAAGCTCCTCCTTTCGGCCGAAGGAGACCGGATGAAAGCGCTGCTCCAGCGCGCCCTGGAGGTCAAGCTCGCCCGGCTGGACAACTGCGTCCACCTGCGCGGCCTGATCGAATACGGCAACGTCTGCGAGAAGGACTGTCTGTACTGCGGCCTGCGGAGCGGGAACGGGAACGTGGAGCGCTACTGCCTCAGCGACGAAGAGGTGCTCTCCTGCGCCCGCCTCGCCCACGAGCTGGGCTACGGGTCGGTCGCCCTGCAGAGCGGGGAGCGCAGCGACCCCGCATTCATCGCCAAGATCGAAAGGCTGGTCCGGGAGATCAAGAAGATCGACGGCGGCAGCCTCGGCATCACCTTGTCGCTGGGCGAACAGAGCGACGACACCTACCGGCGCTGGTTCGAGGCCGGCGCGCACCGCTACCTGCTGCGCATCGAATCCTCCACAGAAGAACTCTACTACAAGATCCACCCCCGGAACGGGAAGCACAGCTTCCAAAAGCGCATCGCCTGCCTGGAAAGCCTGAAGCGCATCGGCTGGCAGACCGGAACCGGGGTGATGGTGGGCCTGCCTTTCCAGACCCTGGACCACCTGGCGGACGACCTGCTGTTCTTCAAGCGCATGGACGTGGCGATGGTCGGGCTCGGCCCCTACATCCCCCATCCCGACACGCCCCTGTACCGCCTCCGGGACCTCGTGCCGCCGGCGGCCGAGCGCATGGACATGACGCTCCGGATGATCGCCGTCCTGCGCCTTATGATGCCGGAAATCAACATGGTGGCGGCCACCGCGAACCAGACGGTCGATCCCCAGGGCCGGGAAAAGGCCATCGCCGCGGGCGCCAACGTAATCATGCCGAACCTGACGCCCGGAGAATATCGCGAGAGTTATTTCATCTATCCGGACAAGGCCTGCGTCAAGGACCGGCCGGACCAGTGCCGGAGCTGCCTGGACATCCGCCTGGCCGCCATCGGCCACCGGATCCAGTACAACGCCTGGGGCGACTCGCTCGCCTTCACGAAGAAGGCGAAGGGATAACGCCTACTCGTGCCGGGCGAAACGCTCCTGCGCGAGGGTTTCGTACTTCGTCCCGGGGCGCCCGTAATTGGCGTACGGATAGATGGAGATGCCGCCGCGCGGCACGAAGAATCCCGTAACCTCGATGTACTTGGGATCCATCAGCTTGATGAGGTCCTTCATGATCATGTTCACGCAGTCCTCGTGGAAACCGCCGTGGCTGCGGAAGCTGAACAGATACAGTTTCAAGCTCTTGCTTTCCACCATCCGCCGGTCGGGAATATAGCTGATGCGGATCTCGCCGAAGTCCGGCTGGCCCGTGATGGGGCACAGCGTGGTGAACTCCGGGCAGTTGAAGCGCACCCAGTAGTCGTTCCCGGGGTGGATGTTCTCGAAAGTCTCGAGCACCTCCGGCGCATAATCCTGGCGGTATTCGGTCTTGCGGCCCAGCGCCTGCAGGCCTTCCCCACTTCTGTCCATATACTAGATGTCTTTGATTTTGAAAGGATTGTATGAAATGTTGTCGTCGTAGGTATCCAGCCCCTCGGCCTGCTTGGTGCGGTGCACGAACCAGCTCGTGAGCGGCAGCGCCACAATCTCGTAAAGCACCTTGGCGAAGACCTGCATGCCCGCGAGCTTGAGGGCCTCGGGCAGGGTCAGGATGCCCCAGAACACCACCGGGAAGAAGATGACGGAGTCGGCGATTTCACCGCCCAGCGACGAAAGGATGGCACGCACGCCGAAGCCGCGGCCGCGGGTATTCACCTTCATCCGGCTCATGATCCAAGCGTTGACCGTGGACCCTACGAAAAAGGCGACCAGCGAAGCCATGGTGGTCTTCGGGACCATCGAGAACAGGCCGTTGAACGCCTCCGCTACCGGTTTGCTGCTGTCCTGCAGCGGGGCGGGCAGCCAGCACACCAGCTGCGCCACCAGCGCCACGAAGGCGCTCAGCAGGAACGCCAGCCAGATGACGAAACGCGTCTTGCGGTAGCCGTACACCTCGGTCAGGCAGTCGTTGATGATATACGACACCGGGAACAGCAGGACGGCCCCGGACAGTTGCAGGGGCAGGCCCGCCACCTGCCAGAGGCGCGGCACGAAGAAATTGGAAGTAATCAGGCAGACGATCAGCGTCGCCGCCATCACCAGGAACCTGGCGCTGAAAAACTTTGACATGTCAGAAATCTTGTTTTTTACGTGGTTTCAAGAACACAGGGTCCGCCCGCCTGCCAAATCCGGCGGGCGGATCCCTAAAAATCTAAACTTCGACGGCGGTGCTGAACTCCTGGAGGAAACGCATGTCGTTCTCGAAGTAGTGGCGCAGGTCGTTCACCCGCCACTTCAGCATCGCGATGCGCTCCAGGCCCATACCGAAGGCGAAGCCGCTGTATTTCTTGGAATCTATTCCGCTGGCTTCCAGCACGTTGGGATCCACCATGCCGCAACCCAGGATCTCCAGCCAACCGGAACCCTTGCAGATGTTGCAGCCCTTGCCGTGGCAGATGTTGCAGCTGACGTCCACCTCGGCGGACGGCTCCGTGAAGGGGAAGTAGGACGGGCGCATGCGGATCTCCGTCTCCGGGCCGAACATCTCGCGGGCGAACAGCAGGATCGCCTGCTTGAGGTCCGCGAAACTGACGTTCTCGTCGATGTACAGGCCCTCCACCTGGTGGAAGATGCAGTGCGCACGGGCGCTGATGGCCTCGTTGCGGAACACGCGGCCCGGGCAGATCACGCGGATGGGCGGGTTCTTCATCCGCTCCATCGTGCGCACCTGCACGCTGGAGGTGTGCGTGCGGAGCAGCAGCGGGTTCGGGTGGCCCACCGACACGAAGAACGTGTCCTGCATGTCGCGGGCGGGGTGGTTCGGCGGGAAGTTCAACGCCTCGAACACGTGGTAGTCGTCCTCGATCTCGGGACCCTCCGCCACGTCGTAGCCGAACTTGCGGAAGATGTCCACAATCTCCTGCCGGACGATCGACACCGGATGGCGGGAGCCCAGCTCCAGCGGGTCGCCGGGCATGGTCAGGTCCTGCTTCGGCCCGTCGGTGGCGGACTCGAAGCCCACGGTCTCGCGGAGGCGGTCGATGGCCTCCTGGGCGGCGTTCTTCAGCTCGTTCAGCGTGCGGCCGAACTCGCGCTTCATATCCTTGTCCACGGTGCGGAACTCCTCGAACAGCGCCGTGATCTCGCCTTTCTTGCCGAGGAAACGCACCCGCGCCTCCTCCACTTCCTTCTGCGTCTTGCAGCGGAGCTCGTTCAGTTCCGCATAGACCTTTTCGATATCTTCCCTTTTCATACTGCTACTTGCGTTTGGCGGCGCGCTTGTCGCGCGACTTCTTGTCCCGGGCGGCGCCGGTCTTGAGGTACTTCGCCCACTGTTCCTCGTTGAAAACCTTCTGGAAGGCGTTGTACACCTGTTCCGCCCACTTGTCCTGCACGCGCTGGTAGCCGTCGGTGTTGGTCATCTTTGCATCGCGCATATCCTTCAACTCCTGCCGCATGGCCTCGTAGTCATGTGTCAGGATGGAGTCCACATAGAAGGTCTGCCAGTCTTCGAGGTCGAGCAGATTCACGTAATTGTCCACCGTGCGGTCGATGGCCTCGCGCATCTGCTTGAGCTCTTCCTCTTCGCTTTGCGGCTGCTGCGCACCCGCCCACAAAGGCAGGAGCAGGAGGGCGCCGATCCAGAAAATTTTTATAGCTTTGTAACTCATAAGTCTGCAAAGTTATAAAGAAAAGATAAAATGCGAAAATTTCTGTGCACCATCTTGGCCCTGGCGGCCTTTTCCGCCTCCCGGACCGACGCCTGTACCAATGTGATCGTGAGCCCCGGCGCCAGCGCGGACGGGTCCGCCATGGTCTCCTACGCCGCCGACTCCCACGGCCTGTTCGGCGAACTGTACTTCCGCCCCGCCGGACGTTTCCGCGCCGGCAGCGCCCTAGCCATCCGGGAGTGGGACACCGGCAAGCCCCTCGGCAGCATCGCCCAGGCGGAGCGCACCTGGCAGACGGTGGGCAATATGAACGAACGCCAGCTCATTATCGGGGAAACCACCTGGGGCGGCCGCGAGGAGCAGATGGACCCTGCGGGCATCATGGACTACGGGTCCCTCATCTACGTCACCCTGCAGCGCGCCTCCACGGCCCGCGAGGCCATCGAAACCATCGTGGAACTCGCGAACACCTACGGCTACCCCTCCGAAGGCGAGACCTTCTCCATCGCCGACGCGCAGGAAGCCTGGGTGATGGACCTCGTGGGCAAGGGCGCTGACAACAAGGGCATCGTGTGGGTGGCGCGGCGCGTGCCGGACGGCTACATCTGCGCCCACGCCAACCAGGCCCGCATCACCCGTTTCCCGCAGGACGACCCGGAGAACTGCCTCTTCGCCCCGGACGTGATCTCCTTCGCCCGCGAAAAGGGCTGGTACGAGGGGACCGACGCCGACTTCAGCTTCCGCGACGCCTACAATCCGCTGGATTTCGGCGGTGCGCGCGCCTGCGACGCCCGGGCCTGGAGCGCCTTCAACATCCTGTGCGACGGCACCTTCACCTACGTCGAGAACGGGCAGGAAGTCTCCCGCCCCGCCACCGACTGGCTGGACTACGCGATGGGTTACGACCTGCAGGGCGAGATGCCCCTCTTCGTCAAGCCCGCCCGCAAGATCACGGTCAAGGACGTGGCCGACGTGATGCGCGACCACTATGAGGGCACCCCGATGGATATGACCACCGACATCGGCGCAGGCGGCAACGGCCTGCCGTACCGCTGGCGTCCGATGAACTTTACCGTGGACGGGAAGACCTACCTGAACGAGCGCGCCATCGCCACCCAGCAGACCGGCTTCTGGTTCGTAGCCCAGGCCCGCGGCTACCTGCCCGCCGAGGTGGGAGCGCTCATCTGGTTCGGCTGCGACGATGCCGCAACCTCCTATCTGACACCGATTTACGCCAATATTACGAAAGTTCCCGAGTGCCTGCGCGAGGGCAACGGCGACCTGCTCCACTACAGCCCCACCGCCCAGTTCTGGATGTGCAACCGCGTGGCGAACGCCTGCTACAAGATGTACGACCGCATGGCGCCCGTGGCCCGCGCGGCGGCGGACCGCTTCGAGCGCGACCAGCTGGAGAACGGGATTCCCGCCATGGACGCCCGGCTGGCGCAGCTCGTGCAGAAGGGACGCCTGCGCAAAGCGCGCAAACTGATGACGAAATACAGCGTGGAGACGGCCCAGGCCCAGTTCGCCGCCTGGACGAAGCTCGAGGAGCTCCTGCTCGTGAAGTTCATCGACGGCAACGTCAAGGCCCAGGCCGAAGACGGCTCCTTCCTGCACACCGAGTACGGCCCCGGCTTCCCGGACAAACTGGAATACGGCGGCTACAACGACATCTGGAAGGCCGCCGTGGCGCGCGACCCGCACGCCCCGGTCCTCGAATCCCGCTAGAAAGGCTTATTCCTGCCAGCTGACGGACTGCACGGCGCGCGCCGGGATGCGGCACGCCACCGAGTACCGGTCCGTGACGAAGCAGACCTGCGCTTCGGAGCCGCTCTCGTTCAGGATCAGCGCGCCGTAGGAACCGTCCGGGTTCCGGTACAGCTGATACGTCAGGCCGGCCGCCGTGTAGCCCGCCGTCCCGAGCCGGACGGCGCCGGGCTGCAGTACCTTCGAGCAGTGCGCCACGTCGTAGTAATGCGAATTGCGCACGACCGATCCCAGCGAATAATCCCCCGAATCGATGGACACGGCACCGTAGCAGGTGCTGCACCCCTTCGGGCGGAAAGGCCGCCCCTGATAGTCCAGCATCAGGTTCCAGAGCGTCACGCCCCGGCCCCAGCGGCCCAGCGTGCCCAGGAAGATGTCGCGGAAATCGTTGATCAGACAGTCTTCGAAACTATAGTTCCAGGTGCCGATGGACGCCTCCGTGAAATAGATGTCCTTGTCCGGGAAGCGCGCGTGCACCCCGTCCAGCACGGACGGGCTGCCGCCGTAGTTGTGCCAGGCGGAGCCTGCGGCATAGCGGTTCGCCTCCGGGTCCTCGAAGATATGCAGCGGATACTCCGCCTGGGGCCCGTTGTTATCGTAGTTGTAGTTGTGATCGTAGAGCAGCACCTTGGTCTTGAGTCCCGCGGCGGCGAAAGCCGGCCCCACGGCCCGCTTGAGGAAGTTGCTTTGCTCCTGCCAGGACATATAGGTGGACATGGAATTGCCGCGGTGCAGGGGCTCGTTCTGCAGGGTCACGGCCATAATCCGGTAGCCCCGGCGCTCCATCTCCTTGATCCAGCGGACGAAATAGTCCGCATAATCGTGGTAGTAGGCCTCGCCCAGATGCCCTGCCACCCAGTTGTTGTGCGGCGTCCGGCCGTCCTCGCCCACCTTCATCCACAGCGGGCAGCTCCACGGCGAAGCGATGATCTGCACGTCCGGGTTGATGGCGTAGATCTCGTCCAGGATGGGGAACAGGTACTGTTCGTCCAGCGGATGCACTCCGAAATGCTCCATCCCGGGCTCGTCGCACCAGGAGAACTCATCCATCGAGAAGTCGGACCCGCCGATGCACACGCGGATCAGCGAAGAACCCATTCCGGATTCCCGGCCGAACACCTCCGTCAGGAGGGTCGTCCGCTCTTCCGGCTTCATTTTCAACAGGTTGTAGCAGCTGGCCTGCGTAATGGCCAGGCCGAACCCGTCCACGCTCTGGAAGCGTTCGCCGGTCAGCGTGACACGGAACGCGGCCGCATCCGACGGGCGCATCAGGCGGATCCGGCTCTGCTCGAAGCGCATCCCGGAGACGGAAGTGGTGTAGGCCACGGCCTCCACCACTTCTTCCGGCTGTTCCGGCCGGAGCGCTCCGCCCTGGCAGGCGGACAGGGCCGCCAGGAACAGGGGTAACAACGTCTGCAGATGCATCCCTACTCCACTTTGAAGGAGACCGGCTCGCCCGAGGCGCTGTCGCCGGCCACCCAGAGCTGGAAGTCGCCCGGCTCCACCTTCTTCGTGCCGTCGAGGCCCCAAAAGGCCAGTTCGGAGACCGGCAGTTCCACCTCGATCCGCCGGCTCTCGCCGGCTTTCAGCGACTCCCGGCCGAACAGTTTGAGTTCCTTGACGGGCCGCGTGAGCGAACCTACCAGGTCGCGCACGTACAACTGCCACACCTCGGTGCCTTCCCGGGCGCCTGTGTTGGCGAGCGTGAAGCCCGCTCGGATCACGTCGCCGCGGCCGTAGGACGCGCGGTCCAGCGACAGGCCGGAATAGGCGAAGGTTGTGTAACTCAGGCCGAAGCCGAAGGGGAACAGCGGATAGGCGCCATAATCCAGATAATAGGAGGTGTTGCCCAGGGAGGTCTGGCCGGCTTCCGGCCCGATCTCCGAAAGGAGGGTTTCCCCGTTGTAGGGGCGTCCGGTCATGTTGTGGGCGTAGTACATCGGCACCTGGCCCACCGTACGCAGGAAGGTGACGGGGGTCTTGCCGGACGGGTTCACGTCGCCGAAGATGAGGTTCGCGAGCGCCGGGCCGCCCATCGTGCCGGGATGGAAGGCATACAGGAGGGCGTCGCAGTTCGGCAGATCGCGCTCGACCGTCAGCGGGCGCCCCGCCATTACGGTGGCGATCACGGGCTTGCCGGCCGCCTTCAGCGCGGCGAGCAGCCCGCTCTGGGAGCCCTGCAGGTTCAAGTCCGCGAGCGCGTGCGCCTCGCCGGAAAGGATGGCCTCTTCGCCCAGAAACACCAGCACCACGTCCGCGCGGCGGGCGGCGGCGACCACGTCGTCGAAGCGGTCCCGGCGGCTGCGGCTGTACGGCAGGCCGGGGACATAGTCCACACGGCCGGGGAAACGCTCCCGGAGGGCCGCCAGCGGCGTCACCGTGTGCTCTTTCTGGCCGTCGAAGGCCCAGGTGCCCAACTGGTCGTGCGGGGCGTCGGCGAGCGGACCGGTCACGAGGATCCGCCGCACGCGGGACGCATCCAGCGGCAGGGCGCCGTCGTTCTTCAGCAGGATCGCCGACTCTTCGGCGCTGCGCCGGGCGGCGTCCAGGTGGTCCGGTGCGTACTGCACCGATTCAGCGGCCTGCGCATCCACGTACGGATGCTCGAACAGGCCCAGCATCACCTTGGTACGCAGGATGTTGCGCACGGCGTTGTCCACGACCGACTCCTTCACGGCCCCGCTGCGGACCAGCTCTTCCAGGTGCGTGATGAAGCCGTAGGTCATCATATCCATGTCCACCCCGGCGAGCACGGCCTCCTGCGCCACTTCCTTGCGGTCGGCGCCGTAGCCGTGCGAGATCATCTCGCCCATCGAGTTCCAGTCCGTGACCACCATTCCGTCGAAGCCCCACTCGTCGCGCAGGATGTCCTTCAGGATGAAGCTGTTCGCCGTGGATGGCACACCGTCATTGTCGTTGAACGAAGTCATCAGCGTCAGCGCGCCGGCATTCACGGCCGCCTCGAAAGGCGGCAGGACCACATTGCGCAGCTGCCGCTCGGACAGGAAAGTGCTGTTGTAGTCGCGGCCGCCCTCGGCGAAACCGTAGCCCGCAAAATGCTTGACGCAGGCCGCCATCGCGGTGGTGTCCCACTGTGTCCCCTGGTAGCCGCGCACCATCGCCTCGCCCATCCGGGCATCCAGGTACGGGTCTTCACCGCTGCCCTCCGCCATCCGGCCCCAGCGGGGGTCGCGGGCGATGTCGAGCATCGGCGAGAAGGTCCAGCGTATGCCCTGCGCCGTCGCCTCCAGCGAAGCGATGCGCGCCCCTTCCTCGACCAGCGCAGGATCGAAAGTCGCCGCCAGGCCCAGCGGGATGGGGAAAACGGTATGGAAACCGTGGATCACGTCGCGGCCCACCAGCAGGGGGATGCCGAGCCGGGACTCCTCCACGGCGATGCGCTGGAATTCATTGATCTTGACCGGATCCACCTCGTTGAGGATGGAGCCGATCTGGCCTTTGCGCAACGCTTCCGCGTAGTTGGACACGTCACCGCCCGCGGACACCTGGTTCATCTGTCCCACCTTCTCCGCCAGCGTCATCTGCGAAAGCAGGCGGTCCACCCGGCGCTCCACCTCGGGCGTGGTGCCCGTCGTGGAGGGCCGCTCCGGACCGCCGCAGGCGGCGGCGCACAGCACCAGCGCACCCAGGATCAGGTATTTGGTCTTCAGTTTGCTCATCTTTGATTACTGCTTTTTGTACACGCGCACATAGTCCACCTGCATCGTGCAGGGCAGCGCGCTCTCGTCCACGCCGTTCATACCGCCCCAGTCCCCGCCCCAGGCGAGGTTCAGGATGACGTAGAATTTCTTGTCGAACGGCCAGGTATTGTCGTCGCCCTTCTTGTCGTTGGGGAAATCCAGGAGGACCTTCCCGTCCACATAGGTCCGGATGTAATCCTCCGTCCACTCGAGGGCATAGACGTGGAAACCGTCTTCCGCGCCGGCGGTGAGCCGCTCGGCCGTCTTCTGCGTGCCCTTCACGTGGTTGTAACTGTTGCAATGGATGGATGAAGAGGTGTAGTTGGCGTGGGTGCCCACCTCCTCCATGATATCGATCTCGCCGCAGGCCGGCCAGCCCTTGGAGAAATCGTCCGGCATCATCCAGAATGCCGGCCAGGTTCCCTTGCCCTTCGGCAGCCGGATGGAGGCCTCCACGTAGCCGTAGAGCCAGGATTCGCGGGAATTCATCCGCGCGGAGATCACCTGGGAGCCGTCCTTGGCCGCCACGATGTTCAGCGCACCGTTCTCCACGAAGGCAGTGCGCCGGTCGTCCGGCACGTAGCGCTGCAGCTCGTGGTTCACGCGTCCAGGCGCCCAGTCTTCGAAGCGCCAGTTCTTCACGAGGTCCTCCGAACCGCCGGAGAACTCGTCCTGCCACACCAGCCCGTAGCCGTCGGGCACGTAGGAAACGCTTGCCTGTGTCAGCTCCAGGGAGGCCGAAGCCTCCCCGTTGCAGAAGCTGACAGAGGCGCGGCGGGTCTCGCCGCTTACGTTGGGTTGCGCCTTCACCTTCAGGATGCTTTCCCCGCGGAATACCTGCGGAGAAGAAACCAACTCATACCAATCCTGTCCGTCGGTCCGGACGTCCCACACGGCCGAGGCCTGCACGCGCACGCTCCCTTCCCCGCCTTCGGGGCTGAGGGTCAGCGCGGAGGGGCTGAACTCGATCGTGGGGGCCGGCTCGGGCCCGGGGACGGGCTCCTTTCCGCCGCAGGCGGCGACAAGAAGCATTGCTGAAGCGATCAGGGGCAACATTTTCATCTTATTTAACCAATTAGTCGATGTATTCCTGGAACACGATGTCGGTCACTGTGATTTTCGTACCAACCGGCATACGGCCGAAGTCGAAGATCAGCTGGAGCGCATCCACGTCGTTCGGCTTGGGATAGATGTCCTTCAGCCGGTATGTGACGCTGCCTTCCACGAGGCCCACGCCGTTGTCGTAGCTGATCAGGTGCGAGTCGTCCTCCTCGGGATCGTTGGTGATCTTGACGGTGATGGTTCCGGCCGCGGTCGAATGGATCTTGGCGGAGAACTCGTAGCGGTGGGAGTTCAGGGCCTTCACGTCGCTGTGCAGGGAGAATTGTCCCATCCACTCGCTGCCGCCCGTTCCCTCGGGGACCGTCAGCTCGAAGCCGTTGCCTTCGAGCATCTTGACCTCGGCGGTCAGGCCGCCGCTCCAGTCGGCGCCGCTGAACCACTGCGCGGTGGTCACGGTGGCGTCCGGCCAGAAGTTCACCACCTCCGGCTTCTCGCTCAGCGGGATGTGCTTCTGCAGGCACAGGTCGGACAGGGTGATCACGGAACCGGCCGGGAAGCGGCCGAAGTCGAAGACCAGAAGGATGCTCTCCGTGGCGTCGAACAACATGTGGTCGGCCGCCTCGAAGGTCACGGTGCCGCCCGCGGGAACGGCCACGCCGCCGTCATAGAAGAAGGAATCCTCGGCGGGATCGCTGTCCGCGGTCATCTTCACGGTTGCCGTACCGGCCTGCGTGGAGGAGATGTTGCAGCTGAAGTCGAAGCGCTCGCGGGCGCCGGCGGGGACCTGCGTCCGGATCTTGAACTGGCCCATCCACTCATCGCCGCCGACGCCCTCGGGAACGGTGATCACGATGTCGTTCTTGACGGAGATGCCGGGCTCCAGGCCGCCGGACCAGTCCGCGCCGCTGAACCAGCTCTCGTAGTTGAGGGACTGGCCGAGCAGGTTGGTCTCGGCATTCGGGCGGAACCACGCGTCTTCCGGCTCGGGTTTCGGCTCGATGGGCTCCGGTTCGGGTTCGACGAGCTCGTCCTTCGGGACGAACATGAAGTACCAGGCGTTGCCGGGTTCGGCGGCGCTGCGGCACCACACGTACAGGAGGTGCTCGTTGAGGGTGATGATGTCATACTCGCTCACGCCGGTGTAGAAGCCCAGGAAGGCGCCGTCGCTGAGGATGAGCTTGCCGGCCGCCTCGTCCAGGGTGAAGGTCAGGCCGTCGGCCGGGACGTAGGGGACGTCGAAGTCGCCCACGACCGGGTTGGCGGTACCGCCCTTGCCCAGGTGGTTCATGCCGTTCTCGTTGGTGTAGATGTTGCCCTGGTTCTGCCAGATGAGCTTGGTGCCCTTCTGGATGAAGGTGTACTCGTTCTCGTAGAGCGAGCAGCCGTCCTTGCCGTTCGGGTCGCACTGCCACCAGGCGGGTCCGTTCGCCTCCGGCGCGGCATTCACGTCGCCCACGCCGAAGTGGCCCTTGTTGTAGCGCGCGAAGACCCAGGTCTTGCCCTCGGTGGCGTTGGCGCCGCCGGTCAGGGCGTTGAAGCCCGGGGTGTCCAACAGGCCGTAGTCGTCAGTGGAGACCGTCACGACCTGGGCGATGGTGGCGGAGCCGCCCGGGGTGTAGAGCGACATCGTCACGGTGTAGTCCCCCTTGAAGGGATAGGTGGCGGACACCTTGTCCCCCTTGACGGTGGCGCCGTTTCCGAGGTCCCACAGGGCCACGCCCGGGACGGACGAGGTGTTCTGGAACTCGATGATGTTCGGCGTCGCGGCGGAAGGGGAGAAGGAGAAGGAGAGCTGGTTCTCGGACACGGCCGCTCCCAGCTGGTGCTGGTCCAGGTCCAGCGGACGGCAGGAGAACAGGAGCGCTCCGGCGGTCGCGACCAGGAACAGGGTGTTGAATATCTTCTTCATATCGAGAGTCTTTTCTGGAAACTGTTAATAACCGTTGTTCTGCTTGAGTTCGAACTCGCCGGTGCCGGCGGTGCGGCTCATTTCGCTCTGCGGGATGGGCAGGTACTTGTCCTTCTGCGGGTTGAAGGTACGCACGCTCTGGAAAGCCTCGTCGTTCTCGGTCAGCACCGAAGCGGCGTCGCCCCAGCGGACGAGGTCCCAGAAACGCATGCCCTCGCCCACGAACTCCTTGCGGCGCTCGAGCTTGACATTCTCCTCGTTCACGGGGATGGAACCCACGCCGGCACGGGCGCGGACGGCGTCCAGGCACTCCTGCGGGGTAATTCCCTCGGCAGGCGCGGCGCCGTACAGACCCACCAGCTCGGCATAGTTGAGCAGGGTCTCGGCGTAACGGAAGATGATCAGGTTGTTCGGGTAGTTCAGGTCCACGGTGCCGATCGGCGAACGCAGGGCCGTGCGGGCGGCGTACTTCTTCTGGAAGAGGCCGGTGTTCTGGAAGCGCGGGCCGTAGGTGCCTTCCGCGAAGCTGTTGATGGAGCCCTCGCGGCGCACGTCGCCGTCTTCATACATGTCCCAGGTGGCCTTGCGCACGGGACCGAAGCCCCAGCCGCCGCAGAACACGGGGTCGCTCAGCTCGTTGGGCGAGATGTAGGCGGGGAGGTTGGTGCCGCAGCCGGCCCAGGCATTGCCCCAGTCACGCTTACCGTCGGAGATCTGGTTCGTCTCGAAGATGGACTCGCGGGTGAAGTCGTTGCTGTCCTCGCCGGTCCACAGGGCGTCGAAGTCGATCAGGGTAAAAGCGCCGCTGGAGATGATGCGCGCCATGTTGGCGGCCACCTCGCCGTACTTCGCCTGGTCGTTCTGGTACATCACCACGCGGGCCTTCAGCATATACAGGGCGGCGAGGCTCGCACGGGCCTGCTTGGCGCCGCCGTTGGTGGTCATCGGGAACTCGTCGCCCGCCTGGGCGGCGGCCGTCTCGGCGTCCGCGATGTCGCTCATGATGCACTGATAGATCTCGTCGGCACTCTTCTGCGGGGCCATGAAGGGATCCTCCAGGGGCTCGGTAAAGAAGGGGATGTTGCCGAAGAGTTTCCACAGGTGGTGCAGGTAGTAGGCGCGCAGGAACAGCGCCTCGGCGCGGTAGCCGGCCAGGCGGGCCTTCGCGGCGTCGCTGTCGAAACCGACCGCGTTGTCAATCGCCAGGAGGGTGTTGTTCGCCCGGGCGATGGCGGTGTAGTACAGGCTCCAGATGCCGGACGGGCTCTCCGAGGCGGGAATCTGGAACAGGGACATATGGTACATCCAGGACTGGTCGCCGGCATCGCCGCCTCCCTTGTAGATGTCGTCGGAGCGGAGGTCGGACAGCAGCAGGATGTGGTTGTAGTTGTAGTTCGCGTAGGAGTCCATCAGGAGCGGCTGATAGGTGGCCGTCAGGTAGGACAGGATGGCGTTCTCGGTCGCCTCCGCACCCGCTTCTCCCTGATGGGTCGCGTGGGCGGTAAGGAACTTCTCCCCGCAGCTGGTCAGGACCAGGGCGCCGATGAGCGCGGCTGCCAAAATCTTATAGCGTTTCATATTCTTTCTGCTTTAAAGGATTAGAAGGTAATGGATGCGCCGAGGGTGACGGTGCGGGCCTGCGGGTAGATGCCGCGGTCCACGCCGATGGTGGTGTAGCCGTCGGAAGCCATTTCCGGGTCGAAGCCGTCGTACTTGGTCAGGGTGAGGAGGTTCTCGCCGGCCACGTACACGCGGATGCTCTTGATGGCCACCTTGTTGAGCAACCTGGCGGGCAGAGTGTAGCCCAGCTGCGCCGTCTTCAGGCGGAGGAAGGAGCCGTCCTTGACCCAGAGGTCGGAGGAACGCCAGTTCTGGTTCGGGTTGGCATTGGTCAGGCGCGGGATGCGGTTGGAAGTGCCTTCGCCGATCCAGCGGTCGAGGATCCACGCGGGACGGTTCATCGCAGGGATGTCGCCGCGCATCGAGTAGTCGAAGATCTGGTTGCCGATGCTGCCCTGGAAGAAGAGGTTGGCGTCGAAGCCCTTCCAGTCGGCGGAGAAAGTGATACCGTACGTCCAGTCGGGCATACCCTTGCCGATCTTGGTGCGGTCGTTGTCGTTCACGTAGCCGTCGTTGTTGGTGTCCACGAACTTGACGTCGCCCGGCTGCGCGTTCGGCTGCATCAGGTTGCCGTCCTTGTCCTTGTAAGCGTTGATCTGGTCCCAGTTCTGGAACAGGCCGTCGGTGACCATACCGTAGAAGTACGGCCATACTTCGCCGTTGGAACCCTTCACGTAGTCGCCCACGCCGGAGGCGCCGTTGCTCTGGTACACCGCCTCGCCGGACTCGTTGCCCAGGTTGATCAGGCGGTTGCGGAGCAGGGACGCGTTGGCGCTGATGCTGTAGTGGAAGTCACCGATCTGCTGCTGCCAGCCGAGTTCGAACTCGAAGCCCCAGTTGCGCATGTCACCGAGGTTGGACATCGGGGCGCCCTGGCCTACGTAGGACGGGATGGGCTTGTTCATCAGCATGCCGTTCGTCCGCTTGTTGTAGTAGTCGAAGCCGAAGGTCAGACGGTCCTGGAACAGTCGGGCGTCGAAGCCGAGGTCGGTCTGCTCGGACTCCTCCCAGCGGATGGAAGGATTGGCCAGCGCGGCGGGCGAGGAGCCCGGCTGCATCGTGCCGTAGGCACCGGCGTTGCCGTAGTAGTACTCCTGGCCGGTGTCCATCAGGGACGCGTAGCGGAAGTTGCCGATGTTCTCGTTGCCGTTCTTGCCCCAGCTGGCGCGGAGCTTGAGCTGGTTGATCCAGTCCGGACGGTTGTCGCGGAACCACGGCTCGTTGGTGACGTTCCAGCCGAAGGAAGCGGCGGGGAAGGTCGCCCACTTGTGACCCGGACCGAAACGGGAAGAACCGTCGCGGCGGATCGTGAATTCGACCATGTAGCGCTCGTCGAAGTTGTAGTCGAAGCGGAAGAAGTAGGAGGCCAGGCGCTGCACGTCGTAGCCGCCGGTGCCGCCGGAGGTGCGCTCGTCATCGGTGTCGCCGATGGCGGAGTCGATGTAGGCCATGGCCGGGTTGGTCTCCTTCAGCTGGTAGTCCGTACCGGACACGTAGGTGTAGGAGTAGCTCATCGCGGACTGGCCGAGCACGGCGCTGAGGAAATGGCGGCCGAGCTGCTTGTTGTAGGAGAAGTAGTTCTCCACCTGCCAGCGCAGGCCTTCGTTCATGCCCATGTTCACCCAGCTGGTGAGGGTCTGGTTCATCGAGCTCTTGTACTGCTCGAAGCCGTAGCCGCGGTTGCGCCAGAAGGCGAGGTCCACGCCGTAGTTGCTCTTGAACTTCAGGCCGGGGAGGATGTCCAGGTCGGCGCCGAAGTTCGCCACGAACTTATGCGTCTTGTACAGGGTGTTGGACGGGGTGTCCAGGTTCGCGACCGGGTTGGTCAGCTCCTGGTAGCCGGTCGGCGGGAGGGAATACACGCGGCCGTCGGAGGCCACGATGGCCGTCGGATGCTCCGCGAGGATGCGCGCGGCCTCGGACTCGGAGGCGAACACCGGGATCGAAGGGTTGAACGACACCGCGGAGCCCAGGATGGAACCGAACTCGGAGTTGGTGGTGATGCCCGTCGAGTTGATGTTGGAATAGGCGAGGTTCGCGGTCAGGGTGAGCTTGTTCAGGAAGTTGCGGTCCTCCGTCTCGAAGGGCACGTAGCTGTTGTTGGAACGGATGGAGAGGCGGTCGTAGTTGGACTTGCCGTAGTTGCCGCCCACGATGCCGGCCTGGTTGAAATAGCCCAGGGACAGGAAATAGGTGGCCTTGTCGGTACCGCCGCTCACGGACAGCTGGTGCTGCGTGATGGGCGCGTTATAATAGAAGGTCTGGTCCTGCCAGTCGGTGCCCTTGCCGGCCGCGGCGATCTCGGCCGCGGAATACAGCGGCGCGCCGCCGTCGTTGATGCGGGCCTCGTTCATGATCACCATGTACTCGGTGGCGTTCAGGACTTCCTTCTTGCGCCAGGGATTCTGCCAGCCATAGCTGCCATTATAGGTAATGGAAGCCTGGCCCTTCTTGCCGGTGCGGGTGGTCACCAGCACCACGCCGTTGGCGGCACGGGCGCCGTAGATCGCCGCGGAGGCGGCGTCCTTGAGGATTTCCACGGAGGCGATGTCGGTCGGGTTCAGGTAGTCGATGCCACCGTCGACGGGCATTCCGTCCACGATGAACAGCGGGTCTGAATTGTTCACGGTGCCGATACCGCGGATCTTGATCTGGGAGCCGGAACCCGGCTGGCCGGAGGCCTGGGTAATCTGTACGCCGGAGACCTTGCCCTTGAGGGCGTCGTTCACGGTCGATGCGCGCACGGTGTTCAGGGCTTCGCCGTCCACCTTCGAGATCGAGGCGGTCACGACGCTCTTTTTCTGCACACCGTAGCCGATGACCACCGTCTCTTCGAGCATCTCGGCGTCGTCCGGGAGGACGATCCGCAGCTCACGGGCGGAGGTGGCGGTGACAGTCTGGCTTGCGTAGCCGATGCAGGAGACTTCCAGGGAAGCACCCTCCGTCGCGCGGAAAGAAAAGTTTCCGTCCACATCGGTCATCGTGCCGTTGGTCGTCCCACGTTCAACCACGAAAGCGCCCACAATCGGCTGGCCCTCCGAGTCCAGGACGACACCCTTGACGGGGACACCCTGGGCGAAGGCCGCCAGGCTCAATCCTAATGAAAGGATCAGGGAAAAGATTTTTTTCATACGCTCTGTTGAAGTGTTGCGTTGGTTAATTATATGGATAATCGTTGATTTTCCGGAACGATTCCAACGCAAATATATGCGCTTGCAACACCCCTTCCGCCCGCAGGAATGAAATAGTAGATGATATGAAAAGCCAAGCAACTGGAGATCAGTTACTTAATATTTCACTATAGAATGAAAATAGTAGTGGATATTGAAGCCGGAAAGCGCTACTTTCCAATCAATTTCACCTTTTCCTCGAAGCGTTCGCGGTCGCCCAGGGCGGCGTTTTTCACCGAGACCTTATAATTGTAGATGGTGCTGGGCGAGTAATGCAGCAGCTCCGCGATCTCGCGCGAGTCGTCCACCCCGAGACGGATCAGCGCGAAGATCCGGAGCTCCGTGGTCAGCGAGCCGGGCTTGGGGCTGAAGCGGGCGTCCTCGCGCAGCAGCCCGTTGAAGCGCTCCACGAAGTCCGGGCAGATGGCCTGCAGGAAGGTCTGGTCGAAGGTGTGGTAGAATTCCTTGAGCAGTTTCTCGGAACGGACCGACAACGACAGCTCCTTGAGCAGCTGGTCCGCCTTGCCCTGCTTCAGCAGGTTGCGGACACGGTTGTCCTCCCCCTGCACGAACGACACGTTGTCCGATAAGCGGCGCAGGAAGTCCGTGATGTAGGATTCCTTGACCCGGTCGGCCCGGGACAGTTCCCGGTTGAGCTTTTCCAGCGAGGCATTGGCCTCCGCCAGGCGGACGTTGCGGTCCTCGATCTCCTTCTGCATCCGGGACAGTTTGCGCGAGCGCCGCACCAGGAACCAGGAGAGCACCAACAGCAGGAACGTCATCACCGCCAGCAGGATGGACGACACCACCGAAGCCCGGTGCATCCGCGCCTGACGCACGGAATAGGCGTCCTCGATACCCATGAAGAACTGCGAGATCTGCCAGGGGCGCAACTTGGCGTTATAGGCGATCGCATCTTCCTGGGAGATGCGCAGATAGCGGAACGACCGCTCCACGTCACTGTCCAGCAGGATCTGCGCAATCAGCGTCAGCGAAGCGTAGTCCTTCACCGTGTTGATGATGTCGCTCTCGGCGGACTTCACCAGCCAGTACATCCGCTCGTCCTGGTCCCCCATCCGCTCGGCCAGTTCCGACAGTTCGTAGGCATAGATGGCATAGCGGTGCTCGTCCTGCCTGGCGGCCCCCACGAGCAGGCGCGCCACGCTGTCCGCCTCGGCGAGGCGGCCCGCCATAGCGAGTTCGTCCAGCCGCAGGATGCGCCACTGCTCCGAATCCTCCGGCAGCAGGGAATACAGCCGCTCGCGGTACACCGCCCGTTCCGGCAGCGGCGGACGGTCCGCCATCCCGGAATTCCCGGCGAGGTCCCGGCTAAAGTCGTACAGCGCCATCAGATACTCCACCCGCAGCGCATCGGACAGCGAACTCGTGTCGATCTGCTCGGTCAGGCGGCTGTACGCCTCCATATAGTGGCCGGACTTGGCATAGAGGTGCCCCAGCCGGATGGCGGCGCGGTTGTAACGCTCCGTATCCCCCAGCCGGTCGGCCAGGTCCAGGCACTGCCTCAGGTAGAACTGGGTCGAGTCGAAACTGTAGGAGAAATACTCCTCCGCGGCGAACATCCCGTAGTCATAAAGCTGCAACGCGCTCGTGGTGGCCGCGGACAGCTTGCGGATTCCCTCCAGCTGGTCCTGCTTGCGAGTCTCATAGACCGGGCGCGCCTCCAGATAGCCGTCCAGCTCGTCCAGCAAGGGATACGACGGACGCTGCTCCCGGCAGGAAAAAGCCAGCGGCAGGCACAAACAAAGCAAGAAAATCCGGCGCATCGCGGTCAAGGGTTATCCGGCCAAAGATAGTGATTTATTTCCTATATTTGTGAAGATTCACACCCACACGCCACATATGCATCCCTTCCTGCTCGCCCTGCTGCTCGCCGTCACCCAATACGTCAATCCCTTTACCGGCACCGACGGACACGGCCACACCTTCCCCGGCGCCGTCGCGCCCTTCGGGATGGTGCAGCTGAGCCCGGACACCCGCCCCCAGGCAGGCGACTGGGACGGCTGCAGCGGCTACCACTACAGCGACGGCGTCATCTACGGCTTTTCGCACACGCACCTGTCCGGCACTGGCTGCGACGACCTCTGCGACATCCTGCTGATGCCCGGCACGGAGCCGTCCGCCTTCTCGCACGCGCGGGAAAAGGCCTCCCCGGGCTACTACGAGGTGTTCCTGGACGGCCCCGGGGTGCTCGCCCGCCTGACCGCCGGCCGGCGCGTGGGGGTGTACGAATACCGCTTCCCCGCGGGGAAAAGGCCGCAGATCACCCTGGACCTGCGGCACCGCGACCCGCTGGACGGCTGGCGCATTACCCCGGACGGACGGACCGTACGCGGCTGGCGCCAGTCCAGCAGCTGGGCGCGCGGGCAGGACGTCTATTTCTTCATCGAATTCTCCGCCCCGGCGAAAGCGCGGCTGCTGGACGGCGGGCGGCGCGCGGTGTTCACCTTCCCGCGCAGCGAACGCACCGTGACCGTGCGCGTGGCCATCTCCTCCGTCAGCGAGGAGAACGCCCGGCAGAACCTCCTGTCGGAGTACCCGGCGAGCTTCGAGGCCCAGCGAGCGGCCACCGAGGCCGCCTGGGAGGCGTATCTGGGCAAACTGGCGTGCCCCTGGAGCGACGAAAAGCACATGCGCCGCTTCTACACCGCCCTCTACCATACCGGCATCCATCCCTCGCTGTACTCTGACGCCAACGGCGAATACCGCGGCATGGACCGCCGCGTGCACCGTGCCGACGGCTGGGAGCGCTACACCGTGCTCTCCCTGTGGGACACCTTCCGCGGCGAGCACCCGCTGCTGTGGGAACTCGAGCCGGAGCGCAGCTACGACTTCATCAAAACCTTCCTGTCCATCTACGACGAGGCCGGCAAGCTGCCCGTCTGGGAGCTCTGGGGCTATGAAACCAACTGCATGATCGGCTACAACGCCGCCCCGGTCATCGCCGACGCCATCGCCCGCGGCTACACCGATTTCGACGTCGAGAAGGCGCTGGAGGCCCTCCTGGCCTCGTCCGTGCGGCCCGAGTTCGGGCTGGACAGCTTCCGCGCCAACGGCCTGGTGCTCGCGGACGACGAACACGAGAGCGTGTCCAAGACGCTCGAGTACGCCTACGACGACTGGTGCGTGGCCCAGGTGGCGAAATACCTCGGCCGGACGGACGTCTATGAGCGGTACATGACTTCCGCGCAGTACTGGCGCAACGTCTTCGACCCGTCCACGGGCTTCATGCGCGCCCGGCTGAACGGCCGCTGGCTGAGCCCCTTCGACCCGCGCGAGGTGAACAACCACTACACCGAGGCCAACTCCTGGCAGTACAGCCTGTTCGTGCCGCAGGACATCGCGGGGCTGATGGACGCGCTGGGCGGCGCGGAGGCCCTGGAGGCCCGCCTGGACGAGATGTTCTCCTCCGACGAGCGCAACACGGGCCGCACGCAGGCCGACATCACCGGCCGCATCGGCCAGTACGCCCAGGGCAACGAGCCCAGCCACCACGTGGCCTTCCTGTACGACTACGCCGGCCGTCCGGACAAGCGCCGCGCCCGCGTGGAGCAGATCCTCGAAACGCTCTACTCCGCCGCCCCCGACGGCCTGTGCGGCAACGACGACTGCGGGCAGATGTCCGCGTGGTACGTCCTCGCTGCGCTCGGACGGTACCCGGTTGTTTGCGGGGGCATATCCCCCAACGGCGGCTTGACCCGGATACCGAAGACCATCGTCACCAACCCCGCCTTCGAGATGGACAACGACATCTTCGCGGACTCGCTGCGCGTGACCCTGTCCGGCGAGGGCCGCATCTGGTACCGCATCGGCGACGGGGACTTCCGCCCCTACGAAGGGCCGTTCACCGTGTATGAACCCTGCCGGATGGAGGCCTATTCCCAGATCGGGGAGCGCCGCAGCTTCACCACCCGCAGCGAAGTGCACCAGATCCGGCGCGACCGCGCCATCGAACTGCACGCGCACTACAGCCGCCAGTACACCGCCGGCGGCGACGAGGGCCTGATCGACGGCTTCCACGGCGGCCTCAACTGGCGCACCGGCGGCTGGCAGGGCTACCAGGACACCGACTTCGAGGCCGTGGTGGACCTGCTCGCCGAGCGCGAACTCCGCCGCGTGGGCGCCGGCTTCTGCCAGGACGCCCGCTCCTGGATCTGGATGCCGCGCTACGTCGAGTTCTCCGCCTCGGCCGACGGGAAAACGTTTGTCCCGCTCGCCCGCGTGGACAACACGATGGACGAACGGGACTACGAAGTGCGCATCTGGAACTGTGAAGCATCCGTCAGCACACGTGCGCGCTATATAAAAGTATTCGCGAAAAATATCGGCACAATTCCCGACTGGCACCCCGGCGCAGGCAGTCCCGGCTTCATTTTCATCGACGAAATCTGGGCGGAATAAAAAAAGATTCCATTCAAAATCTTTCAAAATTTCATCAACCCTTTCTGAAAACCGCAATAAAAAAGCGCGGAACCGATACTATTTGTCAAATAATAGTATATCTTTGAGTGATTTTAGAAATAACATAGACAATAAGTCTATGGTTTGTAAAATCATTTAGAAACCACTTACCTATTTTTAACCAATAAACCTATTAAAACATGAAAAAGAAAGGGCTTTCCTTTGCGATCAGATTCCTAGCGATGATGATTGCGGTATGTGTGAGCCTGGGCTATTCCTATGCCCAGAACCGCACGATCAGAGGCACGGTCGTCGACACGGGCGGTGAACCCGTCATCGGCGCCGCGGTCACCGTGGTCGGCAACACCCGGATCGGAGCTGCCACCGACCTCAACGGCGCCTTCTCCCTGAACGTTCCCGCCGGAGCCACCATTTCCGTCGAGAGCATCGGCTACAAGACCCAGACCTTTGCCGTCGGCAACCAGAGCGTCTTCAACGTCGTCCTCGAAGAGGATACCGAGATGCTCGAGGAGACCGTGGTCATCGGTTACGGCGTGCAGAAAAAGAGCGACGTCACCGGCGCCATCGCGTCCCTGAAGTCCGACGATCTCCAGAACCGTTCCTCCACGGACGCCATCCAGGCCATGCAGGGCAAGGCCGCCGGCGTGCAGATCGTGAACTCCTCCGGTGCGCCGGGTGCCACCTCCAACATCCAGATCCGCGGTTACTCCTCGAACTCCAAAACCACCCCGCTCATGATCGTGGACGGCCTGAAGGTCCGGAGCATCGACTACCTCGACCCGGAGAACATCGCATCCATGGAGATCCTCAAGGATGCCGCCTCCGCCGCCATCTACGGCGTCGAGGCCGGTAACGGCGTCATCCTCATCACCACCAAGTCCGGTTCCGGCATGCAGGGCACCGGCCGGGTGTTCTACAACTTCCAGCACACGGTCCAGAACATCGCGCGCACGCTGGACGTCATGAACGCCAAAGACTGGATGGCCTACATGAAACTTGCGGGCGCAGCTACCGACGAGACGCTCGACTATGACGGACACACCGACATGTTCTGGCCGGACTACATGTTCGAGACCGGACATATGGAGCGCCACACCGTCGGCTTCCAGGGCGGCAACGACAGGGGGAACCTCTACGTCTCCCTGACCTCCCTCAGGAACAACGGTATCATCACCGGCGACAAGGATGTCTACAACCGTCTGACCGGCCAGATCAACGCCGACTACAAGATCAACAAGTGGCTCCAGGTGGGCGTCACCACGTCCCTCGTGAAAAACACCTCCCGGAGCGTGTCCGAATCCACCGCGCCGGGTACGAACCTGATGGGTTCCATCCTCACCTACGACCCGATCACGCCGTGGAGCTATCCCGACAGCGCCGTTCCCGAGCGCATCCGCCTGTGGGAGGCCCAGGGACTTGAGCTTCCCAAGGATCCCGCCACGGGTCAGTACTACGGTGCCAGCGTATTTGCAGGCAACAGCCTGATCTGGCATCCGGCCGTGATGCGTGACCGCACCGATTCCGAGACCAACGGCTTCAACATCAACGGTACCGCCTTCGTGAACCTCACCCCCATCAAGGGCCTGACGGTTACCTCCCGCCTCGGCTACCGCGCCGGCTACACCGTGAGCCACGCCTACAACCCCAAGATCTTCGTGAACCCGACCGAGAACCAGTCGTTCTCCATCAACGCCCGTTCCACGACCACCCTCTACTACCAGTGGGAAAACTTCGCCAACTACAACTTCACCATCGCCGGGAAGCACAACTTCAACGTGATGGCGGGTATGTCCTTCCAGAAAAACACCAGTGACTACGTGTACGGCAACGCTACCGAACTGACGAGCTATGCTCCGAACTTCCGTTACCTGAACAACGCGGTCAACAACTCCCAGATGTCCATCCAGGGACAGCCGTCCGAAAGCGCCAACATGTCGTACTACGGACGTATCGGCTGGTCCTACGGCAACCGCTACAACATCCAGGCGAACTTCCGTGCCGACGCATACGACACCTCCAAGCTGGACAAGAACCACAGGTGGGGCTACTTCCCGTCCGTGTCCGCCGGCTGGACCCTCTCCAACGAACAGTTCATGGCCGGATTCAAGGAGGCCACCGGTATCACCTTCCTGAAGATCCGCGCCTCCTGGGGTATCAACGGTAACGTGAACGCCCTCGGCAGCTACCAGTATTCCTCCACCCTGTCCGTCGGCGGCCGCGCCGCGGGCGGTTACAACCTCGGAAGCGCCTACATCGACGCCGTGGCACCGTCCTCCGTCCTGCCGAACCCGAACATCAGCTGGGAAACTTCGCACCAGACGGACATCGGTTTCGACCTGCGCGCCTTCAGGGACAGGCTCACCCTCGGATTCGACTGGTATAACAAGGACACGCACGACCTGCTGACCAGCACCTCCGCCCCGGCCAACACCGGTGCCACCACCGTGTACGTGAACGCCGGCCAGGTGAACAACCACGGTATTGAAATCGAGATGGCCTGGAAGGACAACGTCGGCGACTTCTCCTACGGCATCAGCGGCAACCTCGCCACCGTGAACAACAAGGTGGTCAAGGGCACTTCCAAGGACCGCGTCGAGGGTACCTCCAGATGGTCCTCCCTCCCGCTGACCTACTTCGAGGAAGGCTACCCGATGTGGTACCTCCGCACCTACATCCTGGACCACATCGACCAGCAGACCGGCGAAGCCCTGTACAAGGACCTCGACGGCAACGGCCAGATCAACGGCGACGACCGTGAGTTCGTAGGTAGCGGTATTCCGGATTTCACCTACGGTCTTACCATCAACCTCGCCTGGAAGGGCTTCGACTTCACCGTCTACGGCGCCGGTTCCCAGGGTGCGGAACTGTTCTACTCCGTGAACCGCGGCGACTTCTTCGCCCAGAACACCCTCAAGGAGTTCTACCACAACGCCTGGCAGAGCCCGTCCTCCTCGGGTTACAAGTACCCGAAGCCGAACGTCTCCGACCAATACACCGGCGTTTCCAACCTTCGTGTGTTCGACGCCTCCTTCTTCAAGATCAAGCAGATCCAGCTCGGCTACACCGTGCCCCGCAACATCGTGAAGAAGATCGCGCTGTCCAGCCTGCGTGCTTACATCTCCCTGGATGACTGGTTTACCTTCACCAAGTACCCCGGCCTCGATCCTGAAACCAGCAACATGGGCGCCAGCGCCAACGGTTCCGGTCTGGGTATCGACTTCGGTCAGTATCCTATCTCCAAGAAGCTCGTCTTCGGTGTGAATGTTTCGTTCTAATCGTGAAACCCTTTTAAAAGACCGAAATATGAAAAAGATATCTTTTTTTCTTTCAGCTTTAGTGCTCGGACTCGGCCTTGCATCCTGCGAAAAGCAGCTTGACATCCCGCAGAAGAGCGTACTTGACTACGGTACCTACTACGCTGAAGCCGGAGATACGGAAGCCGATCAGCTGATTGCCTCTGTTTACCGTACTTATTACAACAACGTGATGGGTATCGAGCACAACATCCTCCTGGATGTGCTGAGCGACGACCACCACGTCGGCGGCGGCGGTACTTCCGACAACGCCAACCAGTTCCGCAACGCCGGCAACTTCATCATGACCTCTTCCGAGGCCTGCCCGAGGGTGATGTATGAAGGCATCTACAAATGTATCTACTACTGCAACTCCATCCTGGAGAAGATCGCAGATGACAAGAACAGCGCCGAAATCCTCCGCGTAAAGGCGGAAGCCAAGTTCTTCCGCGCCATCTGCATGTTCGAGGCCGTCCGCCTGTGGGGCACTCCGCCTTTCGTGGACCATCTCCTCTCTGCGGAAGAATATGAAATGCCCAACGGCGACACCAAGGAAATCATCACCTGGTGCCTCAGCAACCTGCAGGAGGCCGCCGACGCCCTTCCGGCCCTGTCCGCCATCGGTACGCAGAAAGCCTTCGGCGCCCGCGTGAGCAAGCACGCCGCCCTCGCCTACAAGGGCAAGGTGGCCCTCTGGTACGGCACGCGCTACAAGGACAACACCGTTCTCGGCGAGGCGGTCGCCCCGCTCAAGGCGGTCATCTCCTCCGGCCTCTACGGCCTGGTGGACGATATGGGCACCCTCTTCCGCCCGGCCGGCGACTTCTGCAAGGAGTACCTCTTCGAGCACAACGCCGGCGAGAACGACGGTCACCCCGGCTCCGCCCAGAATGACCTCCGTCCGACCTGGATGGGACTCCGCGTCGAGAACATGACCCTTCCTTCCGGTTTCCAGGGAGGCGGCTGGGGCTGGGACGGCGTGTCCGGAGACTTCGGACGCTTCCTGACCCAGCACGACGGTCTTGACGGCCAGCGCTTCAAGGCCTGGATCGCCACGTACGACCAGATTATGGCGCTGCCTTACGATGCAGGTATGGAACCGGGCGTCAAGGCGTCGGGCTATTACGACAACGAGGGCTATTTCCGCCTGAAAGGCACGCTCTACAAGGCCGACCTGTACGATGTCCCGGGTTTCTGGAGGTACACCTTCACCAACGACCCGTACATGCGTTACGCAGAGGTCCTGCTGATGTACGCGGAGGCCTGCCAGGCGACCGGCCAGGACACCGCCGGCGGACTGGACGCCCTGAACCAGGTCCGCAAGCGCGCCGGCCTCGAGCCCGTGGCCGCGCTGAACCTGCAGGATATCAAGGACGAGCGCCGCGCCGAGCTCTGGGGTGAGCAGGAGCGCTTCTTCGACCTCGTGCGCTGGGGCGACGCCGCCACCGCGCTCAAGGACAAGAACAAGACCTGGTACACCTTCTACGGATACAAACCCGGCACCACCGAGTGGGACATCCGCACCGAGACGGGCTGGAGCAAAGGCTGGGACAGCAAATATGAACTGATGCCGTTCCCGTATGCACAGCTTTCCGCCAACCCGAACCTGAAACAGAATCCGGGCTGGTAGTACTTGTTGTTTTAAAATAGCGTCCGCGATCAAGCGTATCGCAGGACGCTATTTTTTATTTGAATATTATAATAAACAAATAATCATATCCCTATGAAGAAATTTGTGATTATCGTTGCTTTGCTGGCTTGCTCACTCAATCTTGGAGCACAGACCTTGGGCAAAGACGCCCGTTACTGTAACCCTCTTCCTATGGTTATGGGGGAAGGCGGTAATGCCAGTGGTGATGTTTCCGTTTTCGAGTGGGAAGGCAAGTATTATATGTTCTGCACCGGCGGTGGCGCCTGGGTGTCAGAAGATATGCTCAATTGGGACTTCCATTATGTGGCAAATGTTCCGGTTGCACCGGACGTAGTCCCATACAAAGGCAAGTTCTATATGACCGGTAACGGCGTAAAAGGCGTCTGGGTCGCCGACAATCCTCTCGGACCGTATGAGCTGTCAGGTACCTGGATAAACCTGCCGGGCATCGAGGGCGGATGGACAAGTCCTTTCGATACACATATCTTTATCGATGACGACGGCCAGCCATATCTTTTCTGGCCGGGAATGGCTATCAGCGGTATCCACTCCGTAAAGCTCAATCCGGACAATCTCAACGAGTGGGTAGGGCCTGTCACCCATCATTTCAGTTTCAATCCCAAGCATACCTGGGAGCGTCAGGGCGAGCACAACGAGTACAGTGACGTCGCTTGGATCGAGGGTCCCTGGGTTTACAAGTACAAAGGAACTTACTATCTCCAGTATTCAGGATCAGGCACCCAATGGAGGACCTATGCAGAAGGCTACTACAAGGCAAAAAAGGTCCAGGGCCCCTACACCTATGCCGGCAACAACCCTCTTCTGCGCCGCACAACCGGCATAGTTACCGGTCCAGCACACGGCTCGATGGTTACCGGTCCTGATGGAAACATCTGGCAGTTCTATACCATCGTCCTGCGCAGCGGCGGACGCCGTATCGGTATGGACCGCGTTATCGTTGACAAGAAAGGTAACCTTACCTGCGAAGTTACAGATACGCCACAATGGGCGCCTGGTGTCGTGAAGGATCCAGCCAAGGGCAGTACCGGCTCGATCATCATCTCTGAAGGCAAGGTCGCTGCCAGCGTATTCGGCGGTCCGGACAATAGAGCAGCCTCAAGCTATATGCCTGGAAGAGATGCCGTATATGCGGTGGATGACAATACTGCAACCTGGTGGTCACCGGATCCTAACGATCTCCAACCTACCCTTACGCTCAACCTTTCCGCTCAAAATGGACAGGACCGTATCCAGATATTCCAGGTCGATGGTCTCCGCATCCTTTTCGGAGGCGGCAGCAACCGAGGCTTCAGCGGCAGCTCCGTAGCGGCTCCGGTTTACAAGTACAAACTTGATGTCTCCATCGATGGCCAGACCTGGACAAACGTGGTTGACCAGTCAGCCAACAAGGTATCCCGCAACACTGTGTTCGATGAAATAGTTCCTACCGAGTGCCGTTACGTCCGTCTTACAATGCTCGACTGGCCCAAGTCTTCACCACTCAGCATTCTTGATATGACCGTTTTCGGAAGGCCTACAAGCTATTTCCCTAACACCAATCCTATCGCTCCGGTACTTGATATGTCCAACAGAGATTAATTATTAACCTATAATGTTATGAATTTCAAAAAATTAATTCTTCCAATCGTCCTCATTTCGATGGCGTTTGGCGTTCAGGCCCAGACTGTGGGCAAGACAGCCCGCTACTGCAACCCTCTTCCTATGGTAGTCGGAGACGGCGGCCAGGCTTCCGGTGACGTTTCCGTATTCCAGTGGAACGGCAAGTACTATATGTTCTGCACCGGTGGCGGTTGCTGGGTATCCGAGGATATGCTGAACTGGGACTATCATTATGTTGCAAACGTGCCTGTCGCTCCGGATGTGGTTCCTTACAACGGTAAATTCTATATGACAGGCAACAGCGTAAGAGGCGTTTGGGTTGCAGACAATCCTCTCGGACCTTACGAGCAGAAGGGTGAATGGAAGAACCTTCCTGGCCTGGAAGGCGGATGGAGTATGCCTTTCGATCCCCATATCTACATTGACGAAGACAACCAGCCGTATCTTTTCTGGCCGGGAATGGCTATCAGCGGTATCTATTCAGTCAAGCTGAATCCTGACGACCTCAATGAATTCGTCGGCCCTATCACCCATCATTTCAGCTTCAATCCCAACCACGTGTGGGAGCGTCAGGGTGAGCAGAACGAGTATACTGATGTCGCCTGGATAGAGGGACCGTGGGTGTACAAGCACAACGGAACATATTACCTGCAGTATTCGGCTTCCGGTACACAGTGGCGCACCTATGCCGAAGGTTACTACAAGGCCAAGAGCGTTCAGGGTCCTTATGTATATGCAAGCAACAACCCGCTCCTCCGCCGCACGGACGGCATAGTTACCGGTCCTGCTCACGGCTCAATGGTTACCGGTCCGGATGGAAACATCTGGCAATTCTATACCATCGTCCTGCGCAGCGGCGGACGCCGTATCGGTATGGACCGCGTCATCGTTGACAGAACGGGCAACCTCACCTGCAACGTCACTGATACTCCTCAATGGGCTCCTAATGCCGTCAAGGATCCTACCAAAGGGGATTCGGGTTCTATCATCGTTTCCGTAGGCAAGTTCAATAATGGCAATGGAGGCGGCACAACCCGTATGAAGGCAGCTTCTTCCGAGACTCCGGGCCACGGTGCAGACGCAGCCCTTGACAACTCTACTGCTACTTGGTGGGAACCGGATCCGTCGGACAAGCAGCCAACCCTTACGATGAATCTTTCACCTGCAGTTGACCGTGACCGTATCCAGACCTTCACGATCGATGGTATCCGTATCCTCTTCAACCCCGCACAGAACAGAGCCGGTTTCGGCGCTGCTCCGGCACAGCTCCCGCAGGCCGGGCCCAATGCCAACATCCAAGCACCTCAGCCTCGCGGAACTGCCCCCCAGGCTCGTCCAACCCGTCCGAGAATGCCTTTCACTCCGGCGGTCTATCGATACAAGGTCGAGACTTCAATGGACGGACAGGTTTACACGACCGTTCTGGACCGTACAGACTCAAATCTTTCCAAGAATGTTGTTTTCGATGAGATACCTCCTGTAGCGTGCCGCTTTGTCCGCGTCACCTTTACCGGATGGCCGGAGAATACCAATCTTGGCATCCTGGACCTCTCTGTCTTCGGAAAGGCTACAGGATGGAGTCCTTCCATCGTTCCGGTACCTCCGGTACTCCCGATGGACTGATAGGTTAACTTCAGATCAGGTCCGGGTGCAGCTTGCGGTAGAAGGTGATACCGCTGCGCAGGGCCTTGATGTTACCTTTGGTCAGATCCGTTTCCGCCGTGCGCTCGCCGCTGCGGAAGAGGAAGCTCAGGCGCTTCCCTTGCAGGAAACGCTTGACCACCATGCAGGTTGCCGTGCCGGCGTCGGCCAGGCGCTCGGCGCCGGTGGACAGCCGGCACGGGAATTCTGCAGCGGAGCCCGGCTCCTTGTCGATCAGGTCCAGCAGGCCGTCCAGGAACGCCAGGGCCTCGTCGGCGGTGCCGCCCATCACGAGGCAGGTCTCGTCCATATGGCCGAAGGAGAAACTGTCGCCGTCCGCACCGAAAATACTCAGGATATTGGTCGTGTGGCCGAGACTGAGGTAGTAGCCGTAGGAGCCGTCCGCGTCCTTATAGGTAAACACCTGGAATTCGTTCTCGTCAAATTCGCCGCCTTCGGAGACGCTGGCGATCTCCATCCGCATGCCGGCCGGGAAATCCTGGGCGGAGGCGCACAGCGTCGCCAGCGCCAGGGTAAGGGTCAAAATCACTTTTTTCATGGTCATTCTGTAGTTGTTACCGGCGCGTAACCTGCAAGTTAAATGCCACCGGTTTTGAAATCACCATAATAATCAGTATCTTTGAAAGACTGTACAACACCCTATGACCAGACGGACCGTCCTCCTGTTCCTCCTTCTCGCCGCGGCAGCCATCAGCGCTCCCGCGCAGGTAAAAACCCCTTCCAACTACGCCCCCGGCCGCGAACAGCTCGCTGAAGACACCTTCCGGAAGCTCGTGGAAATGGCCCCGCTCCTGGACAAGATGAACCTCGCGGGCGACCTGGCCACCGGCGACCGGATCCTCGAAGGCCACACCCATCTGCGGACGGCCCTGCTGGAAAACCTCCTGTTCGACTACTGCAACATCAGCGACTCCCTGAAGACGGTCGAGAACCACCGCGTGACCCACTTCATCCAGCGGCGCCGCTTCACCAACCACTCGTCCCTGCAATGGAACGAGCTCGGGCGCAGCTACGCCATCCAGCGTGCCGCCCTGGAAAACCTCGGGGGAAAGCCCCTGCCCCTCTATCTGGACGGCAATCCGCTGTCGCAGGATGCGCACCTGCCCCGCCTCCGCTGGGACAAGCTCCCGACACCTCCCCGCGACATCATCCGCTGAATCAGTCCGGAATCAACTTGATTGAATTGATGATCCGCCCGCACTGAACCCCTTCGCGCCGGGCGGAGAAGAACGACCCGTCGGTATAGGTGTCGATCCCCGCGACCCGGATGTTCTGGGCGGGAACGCCCGCCTCCTCCAGCAGCCAGCGGTTGGCCAGGAACAGGTCGATATGGTGTCCGCCGGACATGGGGGAGCCGTCGCCGGGCCCCCGGAAAGACCAGATGGCCTCGATGGGGAAACCCGCGTCCTTGAAATGCCGGGCCACCTCCTCGCCCACCTGGAAGCTGTCCGGGCCGATTCCGGGGCCGATCACGGCGCGCAGGTTCCCCGGCTCGCAGCCGAACCGCTGCGTCATCACGCCCACGGCTTTCCGGGTGATGCCCTTCACCGTTCCCTTCCAGCCCGCGTGGACCGCCGCCACCACGCGCGCCGCGGGGTCGTACAGCAGCACCGGCACACAGTCCGCCGTCCGGACACCGATGGCGACCCCGGGCAGCTCCGTCACGAACGCATCGAAACCCTCCAGGTCCGCCCGCGTCAGGTCCGGCCGATCGACCACGGCCACCCGGCTGTCGTGCACCTGGTGCCCCTGGATTACCGGATACGGCAGCGCCGCGTCCCGGCGGGTGGAGAACGCCTCCACGCCGGGCCCCAGGTCGTATTTCAGCAGATCCGAAAACATCCTTACAGCTTCTTGTCCCGCTTCCGGAGGTTGCCCAGCACCTTGTCCGTCTTCTCCGCCGCCTTCGGCCACGCGTAATGCAGGCCGATCCCGAGGAGCACCGGCAGCAGCATCAGCACCAGGCCGATGAAGAACACCGGGGGAAGCCGGAACGCGGCCGCCAGCCCCAGGTCGAACATCAGCAGGGTCAGAATCGGAAGAACAATCCAGATAGCCATAATCCAGTACAAAGATAAGCTATTTCGGAAAGATGTCTATATTTGTTCCGGATTATGAAAACACTGCTCAAAATACTGACCCTCTTCATCGCCCTCGGCGCCATCGGCGGCGCCGTGATGATGTGGTACGATCCTTCGGGCGAAAGCTGGGGCGGAGCGCCGATGCTCGACCTGCTTCGCGCCAAGATGCCCGGTGCGGATACCCTTTTCAAGGACTTTATCCCTTCCGGATTCGTGCTGCTGGCGGCGAACGGCCTGCCCCAGTTGCTGGCGGCGGTTATGCTGTTCAAGAATCATCCGTGGGCTTATCGGGTCGTACTCGCCTGCGGCATCATCCTGATGCTCTGGATCGCCCTGGAATGGTATATCTGGGGCTTCGCGGCCCTGAGCAACATCTATTTCGCGCTCGGGCTGCTGGAAGCCATCCTCGCCTGGCGCTGCATCAAGCAGTAGGCGGGCGTTTCCGTTCTTATCGTCCCAAAAGATGGGACGATAATCACGAAAAAGGCCGTTTTCGTACATAACGTCCCGGTTTTTGGGACGATAAGCACGCTGACTGAGCGGATTCAAACGCCGTCCAGCAGGCGGGCGGCGGCGTCAAAGCTAAGACCGGTCACGCGAGCCAGCTGATTGACATTGGCGCAGAAGCGGAATCGGAGCTGCCGCAGCATTTCTTTTTGTTCGTCCGCAGACAGGTCGGCAAACGTCTTCTTCCCAAACAGGGTCCGGCAAAGGTCCGGCATCACGGCCAGGATTGTCTGGTCCCGGAACGAGGGCGGTTCCGAAGCGCCGGGGCGGACCTGTTTTCTGGCTTTGGACGAATTGTTCAAGAAATAATTCATCCGATGGGGCGACCTGAAAAGCTCTTCCACAAAGCGGACATTCAGGTAGGACGACGGAAGGATGTAACCCCCGTCGTCGAGGATCCAGCGGTCTGGAAGGTCATGAGAGCAGTGTAGGACGCGCCTTCTGGCGCGGAGGGACAGGTCCCCGAGCGGACGGCCTTTGGCGAGGTTCGGATTGAAAAACACACCGCCGCTGCCCCACGGGTATTGGGAAGCATGCTGGCAGATGTTTGCCGCTACGCTGTTCATATGGACATAGGCGATTACTTTCTCCAGGGCCTCCGGCTCGTCCTCCGGAATCTCCATCAGGTCCAGCCCGTTGTTCCGGAGGAATTCCTGCAACCCGTATTTGTGCCGCAGATAGTGGGAATAGCGCATCTTGTACCCGTTGATGAAGTCCAGGACCTCCGCCCGGGTCCCGTACAGGACAAAATGTACGTGGTTGGACATCAACACAAAAGCCAGGACGACCACGCCGGACAGGAGTACCTGCACCGCGACATAATTCATCCCGACCTTGAAATCATCTTCCTCCCTGAACCACAAGCCATCTTCCAGATGATCCGTGGAAACAAGCCAAATCTTCTTTTCGTTTTTCATAGCAGTTCGTTTCCACAAATATAATGAATTGCCCAACCAAAACCATCCCGACTGGCATGGCACCCGGACGTTTTGTTTATAATACTACCGCAAGGAACCTGTCACTGTTCTTATCGTCCCACAGAATGGGACGATACTCACGAATAAGGCCGTTTTGCCTTTTCCTGATTTCGGTTGACTCGTTTGATAGATTTTTACTGGTATAAGTTGACTTATCGTTGTTATTACTGATATAAGTTTACTTTCCGAGTCTCTTATTACTGTCAGGG
>Ga0310691_10000769_pt1 | contig 55324 bp, 43 predicted proteins | sample 176DNAGHGlowgp2_FD_203887 | JGI IMG/M metagenome (GOLD analysis project Ga0310691, IMG submission 203887) | Sheep rumen microbial communities from Palmerston North, Manawatu-Wanganui, New Zealand - 1766 DNA GHGlow gp2 (v2) (version 2) | ecosystem: Host-associated > Mammals > Digestive system >... | reverse complement strand
GTACGACTACGGTAAGCGTGCTGAATACTATGCGGCCCGCCTTGTCTCTTCCGTGATGGAGGTGGGTGACGACTGGAACTCCGTGGCGCAGGCCTACCAGATTTCCGTGCTGGACTTTGTCTTTGACAGGGGCAACACAAACCCCATCCACCACTACCAGATGGCAGACCTGGGCGACGGTGCAAGGCTTTCCGGCAGGCTGAACGTAATCTTTATGGAGCTGCCCAAGCTTCCAAAAGTGGTAAGTTCAGATGATGTAAAAAACTTGCCAAGCTTGCTCAAATGGTGTAAATTCTTAAAGGAAGCGGACAATCCTGGAAGCCAGGATTTGATAAGGGCAATAGTGGAGTCGGAGGACGGCATAATGAAGGCAAGCGATACTCTTAAAAACATAAGCGACGACGGTTGGCGCTGGGTAATACAGGGGCAAATCGAGGGAAGAAAGCGCGACTACACGAGCGGCCTTCTTGCGGCTGAAAGGCGGGGGCTTGAAAAGGGCATAGAACAAGGCATGCGTCAAAAAGCAATTGAGACTGCAAAAAAGTTCCTGACAGAAGGTATTGCTCCCGAAATGATAGCAAAGTGCTGTTCTCTTCCGCTTGAAGAAGTAATGGAACTGCAAAAAACACCCTAAGGAAGCGGACAATCCTGGAAGCCAGGATTTAATAAGGGCAATTGTGGAGTCGGAGGACGGCATAATGAAGGCAAGCGATACTCTTAAAAACATAAGCGACGACGGCTGGCGCTGGGTAATACAGGGGCAAATCGAGGGGAAAAAGCGCGACTACACGAGTGGCCTTCTTGCGGCTGAAAGGCGAGGTCGTGCAGCAGGGCTTGAGCAAGGAATGCTTCAAAAAGCAATTGAGACTGCAAAAAAGCTCTTGAATGACGGAATGCCCCCTGAAAAAGTGGCAAGCTATTGTTCCATTCCGCTGGAAGAAGTAAAGGAACTGCAAAAAACACCCCTTGCCACCCCCTAATGCCTGCCCCCAACTCGCATCTCCACATAGCGCACCCGGCCAGCTTTAACGGCATCTTTTATCTGCTTTTCACGCCCGCTTAAGGTAGAAGAGCCTGTTTTTACCTCCACAAAAAGAACCTCGCGTATTTCCTTACCTTCAGCGGCACCGGGAAAAGCCACAAAATCGATGGGCTTTCCAACAAAACGTGCATCTGCGGGATTGCAGGGAAAACCGGGCAAATAAGGGGCAAGCTGTTCTGCAGCCTGTCCCCCAAGAACAGAACGGCTCCGCTTTACCGCATCCTCACGGGCCCTTTTTACAACAAATGAATCAGCCGCTTTCTGTATGGAGCGCCCAATCAGTATGCCAAGAATCAAAAAAAAGGCAAGTAGCGCCGCAGCTGTAACAAAAAGAGCAATATTTGTTTTTATGAATGTCAGGATTTGCTCAAGCTCAAGGTCCTGAAAAGGTGAATTTGTTCCCATGAATGCAGTTTAGCACTTTTGGGACACTTAAGGAAGGACTGGCCAAGATGCTAATGCAATTGCCAAGTCCTGCCGATTTATAAGAAGAGGTGTTTTATGCTAAAAAAAGCCTATCCTTTACTTTTCGCGTTGATTTCTCCTGCCCTGTTTGCGCAAGCCCTTCCGTCTAACAAAGCTAGCCGTGGACAGCAAGCAACCCCTGCCAATCAGGCGGCTGTGGTAAAAGAGGAAACATCCCTCGGCCTAAAGCAGCTGGACACTTCTGCCATAGACACCACAGGCCCAAGCATAGAATTCAAATTCAAGTACCAGAAAGGCGACAGGTATGCCATACTCTCCACAGTAGAAGAAGACGTATTCGTAAACATGCGCTACGACCACCACGGCGAAATAGTAAACCGTGTAAGCGCAGAAGTTACCGCAGCAGATCAGGCCACAGGCAGCGGAAGCCACGAATGTACCTTCATGACAACAGAAAATGCCTTTGGACTTGGCGGCGGAAAAACATTCAGCTGGGGAGAAGAATACAAAAGCGTATTTGACCGCACATCCCTTGGCCGCTACACAATCGGCGACGAATACTTCATGCCAACCGTCCGCGACGTGCCAATCTTCCCCAACCACGCAATAAAACCAGGCGACACATGGGTTCAGGAAGGACACGAAGCCCACGACCTTAGGAAGAACTTTGGACTGGAAAAGCCCTACATAGTCCCATTCACAGCCACATACAAATACCTTGGAACCGTTGGCCGCGAAAAGCGCGAGGTAAAGCAGATGAGCTATGCCGCAGCCTCAATCAGCAAGCAGAGGAACAACCAGGTAATCAAAAAAGAGGGAAACGTCCTCCACGTCTTCCACGTAAAATATTCTCTCTACACCCAGGCCCCGCAAAGACCGTCCGCAAACTACTACGGCGACTACCCCCAGACAACCATGGGCTTTAGCGACGAACTAATCTACTGGGATGCAGAAAAAGGCGCAATTGACCATTACGTAGAAAACTTTAGAATTCTTATAGAAACCGCCTACGGCAACATCTACGAATTCCGCGGAACTGCCCACGCAGAAGTTACAGACTTTATCCGCACCGGAACCGACGACGAACTTAGGGCCGTTGAAGAACAGATAAAGGACCTTGGCATAGAAAACGTTACCGTCAAAAAAAGCGACAAGGGCCTTACCCTCAGCATGGAAAACATCCAGTTCAAGGCGGAAAGCTCCCAACTCATGCCCAGCGAAACGGAAAAGCTAAAAAAGCTTGCCCAGATTCTTGAAGCCTACCCGGACAACGATATTCTTGTAAGCGGACACACCGCAACCGGCAAAGGCCGCGACCCCCAGGAACTCAGCGAAGCGCGCGCAAAAGCAGTTGCCGACTACCTAATCCAGCTTGGAGTAAAAGACAACTACCACATCTTTACCCAGGGCTTTGGCGACAAAAAGCCAATCTCCCCCAACAACACGGAAGAAGGAAAGGCAAAAAACCGCCGCGTAGAAATCACGATTATGGATAAATAGATTCATAAATTTTATAATTATATGGGCGCTTCCTGCCATTCGGCAGGCCGGCTGTTCCGAGGCTTGCTAACGCGCGGCCTCCGCACTCACTTCGTTCGCTTGCGGTGGCTGGCCTCCGGCCACCTCTCCATAGCCTAGCGCAAACCACATAAACAACCAATCTATCTTTATCATTACCGAAGAGACGTAAGCATTCATCCCTCTTCGTCATTGCAAAACTGGCGTTAAGAAAACTCCCCACTATCTGTCATTGCAAAACTGGTGTTAAGCATTCTCCATTCGCTCTGTCATTGCTTGACTTGAGCAATCAATACCCCTCTGTGTCATTGCCGGGCTTGACCCGGCAATCTTATTAAACAGATTATCGTGTTCTTCGCAACGAAGTTTTCAGCCAGCCCGATAATGACAATTTTATAACCTTATAAACAACTTTTTTCTTGACGGTGACAATCCAATTTATTACTTTTCATTCATGCAAATATATTATGTTTACATTCTGTCGAATTATACAAATTCCACACTTTATATAGGTGTAACAAATGATTTAAAGCGTAGGATATATGAACACAAAAACAAACTCATAAGTGGATTTTCATCAAAATACAATGTAAACAAGCTTGTATATTTTGAAGAAACCACAGATATAAAATCCGCAATTCAAAGGGAAAAGAATTAAAAAAACAGGAAACTTTGTTGCGAAGAACGTGAGAAATCTTATTAAGCAGATTATCGGGTCAAGCCCGATAATGACAGTATGTATCCCGATAATGACAGTATGTTTCCCAGCAATGACAGTTTTTTCCCGATAAGGAAGTAAAAAATACCAGTATTAAACTGAGCTTCCATAAAAAAAGCGCAGCCTGGTTATGCAGACTGCGCTTGATGTTTGATAAGTAAGACCTTAAGTTAGAATGGCAGGCGGTATGTTACGCCAATGCTGGCCATAAAGAGGTCCTTTGAAAGCTTGAATGGATCATAGTCTTCATCAAAGTAGTTAACCCACATACCAGCAGCTGTCAAAGTAAGGTTTTCGATTGGGGTTACTTCTACGCCACCGCCAAGTGTAAAGCTGTTCAAGACAGGTGAGAAACAGCTGTTTGACTCGTCGTTTGTTCCCTGCTTTGAATATGAAAAGCCAAGGCTTGCTCCTACCATGTCGTTGATCTTGTAGTCTGCACCAAGGGCAAATTCAATTGAGTTGTCGTAGTCTGTTTCACCAAGGATTGAATCCATTGTAGCCTGCTTGTTAAAGTAGTAGTTGCAGCTGAATGAAAGAAGAAGCGGGTCAATAACGTTGTATGCGGCACCAAAACCAAGGCAAGCTGGAAGGTCGGTATTGAATTTTTTTCCATCCTCAATGCCCATACCATCTGCCAAGTTTCCGTCAACATTGTCAACCTTGTACTTAATCTTGTTGATTGTTGAATACTGAAGAGAAAGGTCAAGCTTGTCGATTGGGCGGGCATGAGCACCGAATACAGCACCAAAACCAGTTGCCTTTGCATCGTAGCTTATTGTGTCTCCGCCGTTTACCTGCTTGAAAATAGCATTGCTAGAAGTAAGCTCCATGGACTGCGTTCCGTAGACCATGCGGAAGGCAGCACCAACAGAAACCATGCCGTCCAAAAACTTGTATGCACCGCCCAGCTGTCCGCCGTAGGTAATGGAGTTTACTTTAAGGCTGTGGTCTGGAGCAGCACCCGCAGCGGCCTGTGCAGCATAACCATATTTTTGTGCAGCAGCAGTTTGTCCCGCAGCTCCCAATTGCGTAGCAGCTTTCTGTGCATCACCTGCAGCAGAAATAAGCTTTGCACCAATTGCAGGAGAGCCATCATCGAAATTAAGAGTACCGCCACCTGCATAGACACCAAAGTTCATGAATACAGAAAAATCACCCTTGTGGTAAACTGCATCAAAGTCAGGGTAAAGCCATACCGTTGTTGTATCAGAGGCTGACGTAACTATGTCCTTAGAATTGAATAATGCTTCTAATGTATCATCATTAAGTTCATGCTTGTATTCCTTGAATACAAACTGGTTGCCGGCTTCTATCCAAAGGCCGTCCTGCAAAAAGGCTGTACCTGCGATGTTGTAGAATGCAGCTTCCGGGCGCTGGAATTCTGCGTTGCGGCTTGGGTTGCGCAAATATCCTGTGCTCATGTTTGTCTTGTTTTCTACGCCGCCAGCGAATGCAAAAGCCACGCTCATGGCTGCTGCTGCAAAAGCTAAAGTTCTTTTCATGTTAATATTCTCCTTAACATCTCTCTCTTCTATAAATTATAATGCACAAAAAGGTGCATGTCTATTTTTTCGGCAGAATAATTGAAAAAAGTTAAGGAAATGCCAGGGAACAGCCGTCATTCCGGCTCCGACCCGGAATCTGTGGAGATGAATGCGGGGTTTATCGGTACAGACCCTGAATCCACATTCGTAGCAAGTGCGTGCGAATGTGGCGTAGCAGTTCAGGGGGACGGTTTACAGCACAGGGGGCGGTTTCCGGTTCAGGGTGACAGTTTACAGTGCAGGGGGGCTGCACTTCTTTGTAAACAACACCATTCGACAAGCTCTGGGGGTAGCCGTCATTCCGGGCTCCGACCCGGAATCTGTGGAAGATGAATGCAGGGCTTTTTGTTTTAGAAGGTGCAAGCCGTATCGGTACAGACCCTGAAACAAGTTCAGGGTGACGGGCTTCGATTCAGGGTGACGGTTTACAGCACATGGTGACGGTTTACGGTTCAGGGGGCCGGTTTACAGTTCAGAGAGACCGTTTTTTTGCGTACTTGAAAAGAAACCTACGCCGCCGTGTAGCCTTGGGAACAAAATCCCCTCCTTGGTATTTTGTTCCCGTAAGTTTTCTGCGAAAACTTACCCTATCTCTATAGCAACAAAATGACGCGCCCTCCTTGGCGCTACTTTTAGCCAAGCAATGCAAACGAAGGGCGGATTTCGCAACGAGCACGAACGTGTGAAGTTTCGAGCGAAGGGCGGTTAGCAAAGAGAGTTTTCGTCCAGAAGAGAAGTAGAATACTTTATATTCTCTTAAACCAACGAATCTTTTAGCGTAGTAAAGACTTTTATGCCCTTTATGCGGCCATCGCGGGCAAAGATGCTTTGGCTTTCCTGAGGCGTAAGGCTTGTGCTGGTGCGCTCCACTTTGCCGACGTCCGTTTCCACTTCAATTTTGTCCTGGCCGGAAAGGATGTATTTTACCTTTGTACCGCAGACGGTGAATTCAAGGCTTAAATCTTCCTTAAATTCACTTTTACGAAGGAGTATGGGCTTAAAGGCAAGGCATGAATGTTCCACGCGGACTCCAAGCTCTCCGCTTCGGGTAATGACTTCTTCTTTTACCTGTCCCGTCATACCTGGCTGTTTTGCCCCCTGCATTGAAGGCGTATGCGAATATGGATCCTGGGGGAAGGCTCCGTAAAGCTGTGGAGTCTTGTTAAAGCCAAGTCCTGAGCGCACGTCGTAGTAAATAGAAGCAAGTTCTTTTGCCATCTGGCTGTCTGCCGAAGCAAATGCGGCATCAACGTTTTCCTGTACGGCAAGGAGCAGCTTTGAAACCATGTGCCAATAAATGCTGCCAAGGCCTTCGTAGGCGTAGAAGGTTCCAGAGCGGCCTGTAAAGCTTGAATGGTTGAAGGTCTTTTCGTAGAGCAAAAGAAGTTCCTTTTCTTCTTCTGCGCTGGGCTTCATTCCATCTGGCAGATTCTGGATAAATTCCTGCATTACGCGAGCATTGAGGAATGAAGAGTTAAAGTGGAAGCATCCGTTTTGGTCGCTGCCAATTACGATGCCCTTGGAGCGGTCAACAAATTCCTTAAGATTCTGTACATCGCTTGCGGGGACGTTGTTCTTCTCTTCAAATTTGGGAAGCTCCTTGTTGGGGTAAAGCATGTAGGAATTCTGCCTTTGCTCGTAGATGCGGCTTGAACGAAGCGCCTTAAGCAAGTCCACACATTCTTTTCCGCCAAGCAGGTGGGAAGAAAGAACTGCAACCTGCCCTTCAAGCATTTCCTGCAGGTATTTGATTCCAAAGGAATTTTCCCCCGGCACAAGCACGTTGTAGGAATGGTAAAGGCCGTCGCTTCTTTTGTTTAGCCTTACGGTGTAGACAACCGCCGCTTTTATGAGCATAAGTCCGCGGAGAATTTCATCTTTAGTGAGGCTCGCGTCTTTTCCAAAGCCGTTATTATAGAGGGAATTGCGCTCCTTTTCAAATATAAGACCTGACTTGCATACAAAGTCGTAGAGTTGGCCGGCAGAAAGAGGTCCTGTGTAGTTTTCGTATTCCGCAAAGTGTTCGGTTAGCGCTTTGAATGCAAGTGCGGTTTCTTCCGTTACCGTAAAGCTTTTGTCCTGGGACTGGGCAAAGAGTGTCTGGAGGAATGTAAGGTAGCGGTTAAGGTAGCAGCTTGTTACTACGGAAAGTCCCCAGCCTGCAAGAGCATTGTTTGCGTCGTTCCATTCAGGACGCTGGGTGTTGAGCCAGATTCCTCCGCCCGGAACTAGGTTTGCGGCCTTGCTTATTACAATCTGCAGCAGTTTCTGCGTAAGGGTAACAAGGGCTATGCTTCCGTCTTTTGATGCAACTAGCTTTGCATCCCCTCCCCTTTCTTTTGCGGCCTTAATAAGGGCTTTGCTTGCCTCGCGGTCAAAGGCTATGGTGTCGCGGGGATTTTTTAGTATGCTTGCAAAGTCCTTGATTCTGTAGGGAACCGCAGCAGAGCTAAAGAGCTTTGTGGCAAGGGCTTTATTCAGGAAGTCTTTGTCCAGTTCATTCTGCCTTTCCAAAAGCTTTTGCAGGTAGATTACCTGGTGGTCTCCCCAGTAGCCAATGAAGGCCCAGGGATTGTTTGGATCGGGAACTTCCCAGTCAAGGCCACCGCGGAATATTCTGTAGGGGTTGAATCCGTCAAAGGTCATGTTGTTAAGGAAAGCGCATATCATCGACGGGGTGTATTCAGGATAAGAGTATGAAAGTGCCTCCCAGTTCTGGAAGATGTCGCGCCAGTTGCCCTCGTAGTTAAGGATTTTATTTCCAAATTCGTCGCGGAGCTTTATGTTGAATTTGTTCCAGGGGCGGCTTGGGTCTCCGTGCCTTCTGGAGAAGGTAAGCGGCATGTATTCAAGTGCAAGCTTTAAAAGCAGGGGGTCTGCAAACTTTTGGGCAGCGTCTACAAGTTCGCTTCGCTTTATTAGCTTTTTGCCTGCAAAACCGGAAAGCATTTTTTCTGCGGAAGGAATGAGGCTTGTATTTCGCTGGGAGACAAAACGCATAAAGTCTTCCAGGCTGATTTTTCCTCCGTCTGCAAAGATTCCGCCCCTCATTATGTTGAACATTACGTTTGCGCTGTGGTGGACGCAGCTCATTTTGTCTGCGGTGTCCTGCATACCGTCGGCCTGGGCTATAAAGCTGTCCATTTCGCGCTTGCAGCTGGCAATGTCTTCTTCCAAAAGCCTTGCAGCTTGGTCCCTGTTTGCAAGCAGCATCTTTAGGTCTGCAACGCGTGAGGAATCAAGGAAGGTGTCAAAGACCTGGCTCCAACATTCCTTTGCTCCGGGGGAAAGTGTTTCCTTTTTGCAGACAAAGCAGGAGGCCCTTTTTCCCTTAACAACGTCCTCACCGGCAAGGTCCTGCGGCTGGGGAAGTGAATTCTTTGCAAGCAGGGCAAATTTCATTGGGGAATCAGGTGAAATCATTGTTATTCCGCTCGTGAACCAGCAGGTGTTTGCCACAAGACATTCGCTTGGTTCTGCCTTGTCGGAAACAACGGAAGAAAGCGAAAAGAGGGCAAGGGCACTTTCCCTGTCCATGTCTGACTGCTTGTAGGCATCCAAAAGTACGCTTGAATTGTTCTGCAGCTCAGTTCCTGCTCCGGCAGGCATTATGTTCTGGCAGCCGTCAAGTATGGAAAATTCCACGGCCTTAGCACCCGTGTTTTCTATTTGAACACGGCGCACAATTCCAAATTTGTCTGAACTTGTCCAGGCATAGCGGAAGGTTAGCCCAAGGTCTGCATTCTTTTCTTCGAATATTACTTCCGTACCGTTGGTGTTTTTGTAGATGGTGCGGGAAATGGACGGATTTTTTGCTGCGCGGACTGCGGGTGTGGAAGAAAGAGAGGCAAAGGGTTCCCACAGGACAATATTGTTTCCGCAGTTTACAGCCAGCAAGGTATAGGGGCCTGTTACCGTCTTTGCATCGGAAACCTTGTCTGCCGTGTAATAAGGGAAGACTGCATGGTTTGCATCCATTCTTCCTGCAGTAACTCCGCCCTGGGACCAGCAAAAGTTCCACACGTCGGAAGAACTGGTTATTGTCATGAAGAAATCTTCCATCAAATCATAGTCTTCTATTTTGTAAAAGAGCTCACCGTTAATCTTTACAAAATTCTCATTGCCCGCCATAGCCATGCCTCCAATTTTTTTCAAAACATTCTTTTGTAAAACGGCTCTCTCAGGGAAATTTCCCATGCGAAACGGCTCGCTCGAAGTTACACTACGGTTCCCCGCGTATACGCTTGAGCAGAATGTTTCGCGTGTCAATTTTCCCTTACGCAGCCTACATTACAAAATCTGCTTTTTCTGGTAGAAAATATAAAATTTCTACAGCTTTTTTTCCTTTTTTTTACAGTAAAACACAATGCGCTCAATGTCAAATGCAAAGTCGCCAAAACCGAACTATTACCACCGTACTGAAAATTGAAATCCTGTTACATAATTGTGAAAAATATAGTATAGTAATAGAAGAAACTTGCGGGAAAGAAAATGAAAGAAAAGAGATTTACAAAGAATACAAAGGCCAAGGCTCTTGCACATTTTGCAGCATCAAGCACAGCATTGCTTGCAGCATCACTTGCTGCATCACTTGCAATTGCACTACTTGTATCCTCATGCCAAAAAAAGGAAGAAGTTCCGCAGAGCGCAAAAGGCAGCGCAGACACTCCTGGCTGGACGCTCAACAGGGAAAACCCGGTAACATTCAGCTGGTACATAAACTACAGCTGGTTCAAGGCCCACTGGGGAGAATCCACCGCATCCAAATACATAACCAAAAAGACAGGCGTAAGCATAGACTTTATCATACCTACAGGGGATGAGAACGAAGAGCTGAATTCAATGATTGTCTCAGACTCCATGCCGGACATAATCACCGTTGACTGCAGAGAAAGCCAGCTTCCCGCCATGATAAACGGCCGCATGTTCTACCCGCTTGAATACCTTGCAAAGGAATACGACCCTTACTTCTTTAAGGTTGCATCCCGCGACAAGCTCAACTGGTACACGATGGAAGACGGGCACATCTATGGCTACCCCAACGCATCCTATACCCCGGATGACTACAGGAAGTACAAGGGAAGCCTTACTTCCCACGAAACATTCCTCGTAAGAAAGGACATCTACGAAGCGCTTGGCTCACCGGACATGTCCACTCCGGAAGGCTTCATCAATGCGCTAAAAATGGCAAAGGAAAAATTCCCCCTGGTAAACGGAGAGCCGCTCATTCCCTTAGGCACTGACGAATTTACAGCAACAGGCTGCCCAAAGCTACAGGACATGCTCTGCCACTTTCTTGCAATCCCGCCTGAGCAGGACGGCAAATTTACGGACTATGCAATGGGGCTTTCGGAAAACGAGGAATACATTCGCTGGCTCAAGACCTTCAGGAAGGCCCATGAACTTGGACTCATGCCCAGGGAAGTTTTTGTGGACAAGAGGTCGCAGATAGAGGAAAAGGCGGAAAAAGGGCTTTACTTTGCCCTGCTCTACTACAACTGGGACATGCAGAACGCGCAGAACAAGCTCTACCAAAAGAACAAGGACGGAATCTACATCGCGGTAAGAGGGCCTGCAAACTCACGCGGGGATGACCCCAAGCTTTCATTCGGCGGAATTTCAGGATGGACACTCACCCTCATTTCAAAAAAATGCAAGGACCCTGCAAGAGCTATCCAATTCCTCACCTACCTAATTTCGGAAGAAGGCCAAATGGACACATACTTCGGCGAGGAAGGAAAAACATATTCGATAGAAGACGGAATCCCGGAGCTTTTGCCCCACGTAAAGACGCTTTCACTCTCCGACAAGGACACGCTGGAACACCGCTACGGAGTCCTCTACACATACTGGATGCTCATGGACTCAGGCTGGCAGGCCCAGTGGAAGACGGAGCTTTCCCCATCCATCTCCCAGCCGGAACTTTGGACCCGCCCCTATGTTGAGCAATACTTTGCATACGAGGCCATAACCCTTCCGCCAAATTCAGAAGAAAACCTCACTTACCAGGAAGTGCTGCGGCGATGGGGAAGCACCTTGCAGAACCTGTTGCTTTCCGAAAGCGATGAAGACTTCGACATCATCCTTGATGAATTCAACCAGATTAAGAAGACAGAAAAATACAGGAAGCTGGTGCAGCTCCAGACAAGTCTCATGCAGCGCAACAAAAAGAAGCTCGGAATCTAGCAAATGAAGCACACACTCACAAAAAAATTCCGGGAAATGCTGGAACGGCTCAAATTCAGTTTTTCCACAAAGGTAGTCTTCGTATACACATGCCTTGTCTTTATCCCGGTAGCCCTGCTCTTCACTTTCATCATCAGCAAGACGATCACAAGGCAAAGGCAGGAACTCATAGACATCTGTACGCTCTACATGCAGCAAAACGTGGATTCAATCCTACAAAAAATAGACACCGTAAACAGAATGAAGACAATGGTCTTTTCGGACAACGAGCTTAACCTTATGCTGGCCATGCCGGAAAACTACACTGACGCACAGATTGTAGACATCACAAGAAGGAAAGCCTCCGACTTTGAGCGAATGCTTACGCTTGAACCCTTCAACGCAATCCGCATCTTTACACCGCGTACAATAATCCCCGAACGCTGGCCTGTAATCCTCCGCTTTCCGCGCACAAACCTTCCTGCCCTAAAGCCCTGGGAATTCAACTATTCTGCAAAGTACATAAACGACAGGCGAAACGAAGAGCTTTCTGTCTGCGCAACAAGGGAAATCCTTCTGGGAAAACGCTCCATAGGCTACCTGCAGGTTTCCTATTCAATGAAGACTTTCTTTCCCTTCCTCTACCGGCTGCAAAGCTCCTACGAAAACGACTACGTGTTCACCCTGGGAAGGAGCGGTTCGGGCAGCCACTTCTTTAGCATAACACACGACTCCATAAAACTTGTCCAGCAGGAACTTGGCGAAAAATACATAAGCCATCTGGAAAAGGAATACTTTAAGGCAGGGGACAAGGACAAAATCCACTGCACGGTCTACAAGGGAAAAATCCTCATCTGGCAAAGCTCACGGGAACTGGGCACCATCTTTGTCCACACATGCTCCACCTCCGTAATCGCAAGGGCTGTCGCGGGCATCACGGCAGGGCTTGTGCTTACCCTGCTCTTTTCCGCAGTACTCCTCTTCTACCTTATAAAATTCACCACTGGAAAAATAATGCGGGGAGTTTTCTCCGTAATCCACGGAATGCGAAAGGTGCAGCTGGGGGAACTTGGTGTGCAGATTGGCGTAGACGGTGATGACGAAGTTGGACAAGCGCAAAAGACATTCAACAGGATGACGGCCCAATTGCAGAACCAGATTGCGCAGATAAAAAAGGAGCAGCAGCTCATCGCAGAAACGGAACTAAAGGCCATGCAGAACCAGATAAACGCCCACTTCCTCTTTAACGTGCTTGAGACAATCAGGATGCAGGCCGTCCTTGCGGATCAGGAAAACATTGCGGAAACCATTGCCGTACTGGGAAAGATGATGCACTACTGCCTGCGCTGGCGGGTTCACTTTGTGGAGCTTGCCAAGGAAATTGAATACATCCAGTCCTACATCTACCTGCTCAACCTTAGGAACGACTACACGATTACGCTGGAAACCCAGGCGGATGAAAAATTCCTGCACCTTAACATCCCAAAGATGGTGCTGCAGCCGCTTGTAGAAAATGCCTTTTACCATGCCATAGAGGGAGAAGCCAAGGATTCGGTTATAAGGGTCTTTACCCAGGAAGACGGCGACATTCTCTACCTTTGCGTCCAGGATTTTGGATGCGGAATGGAGCAGGCGCAGAAAGAGGCAATCCTTGAATACCTAAAGAAGGAAAGTGCAGAAGAAGAGGGAAGCGGCCACATTGGCATAAAGAACATACAGCAAAGGCTTTTTATGTTCTACGGCGACGGATACAAAATTCAAATAGAATCGGAAAAGGGAAAGGGTACGCTCGTAAAGATTCCCCTTCCAAAAGGAGACTTAAGTGTTTAAGATTTTACTTGCTGACGACGAAAAGACAATCCGCGCGGGAATAAAAAAAATCATACTCACAAACGTAAATGAAGAGGTCTCCATTCTGGAGGCTCGCAACGGCGACGAGGCATTTACCCTTTGCACAAGCGAATTGCCCGACCTGCTTATTACGGACATAAGGATGCCCGGCACAGACGGAGTTGCCCTCATGCAAAAGGTTTCTTCGCTTGCAGCCAAGCCCTACATGATTGTGCTTAGCGGCTACGACGACTTTTCCTACGCAAAGGCCGCAATCACGAGCGGTGCCTTGGCTTACGTACTAAAGCCAGTGGACAGGGACGAATTCATATCTGCGGTCAACAAGGGAATTCAACTTGCAAGGGACAGCCGCAAAAAGATGAATGAATCCCTTATGCAGGAGATTGCAAGCAACAGCGACGAAAGTCCCCTCTCCTTCCCCAGGGAACAGTTTCCAAAGGGCCTCTACTGCCTTGCGGTAAACGGAAGCAAGACAAAGGAAACTCTCAACCGCATAACAGGTAGCTTCCCCTGCTTTTTCCTGAGCGAAAATTCAATCTGCCGTTTTTTCATAATACCATGCGAGGCTCTTGAAAGAATAAAAGGCTCGGAAGAACTTGCCAACATGTACACGGGAATAAGCCCCCTTTATTCCGCCCCGGAAGCCCAGTCCAACTTGCGAAAGATAAAGACCCAGGCCCAGGTGGCACTCCTTTCATGCTACTTTCCGCAAAAGCACAAAGGCATTTTCACGCTAGACCAAAGCCAGATGCCGGAAAACTTTGCGGACATAGAGACAAGCTGGGAAAAGTGCATATCCTTCGTTGAGCTGCACGACTTTGAAAGCGTCCTAAAGTCAATCAAGGCCCTATTCGACTTTAGCGGCATCGACGAAGGGCAAAAAAGCGCAAGGCTCCTCTACCTGTACGAAAAAATCCTTGAAAACCTATTCCGCCGCTACCTTTCCATAAGCCAGAACGACGCCTATCTGCATTCAAAGGAAGTTATGATTGAAAGGCTCTTCCGCTCAGCATCAGTTGAAGAATGGAGGTCTTTCGTAACAGACTACGTAATCTACCTGGCGGCAATATTCAACAAGCAGAACGGAGGAACCCCCTTCGTAACAAAGGCCCTGGAATACATGGAAAAAAACTTTACCAACCCGGACATTACCATGGCAACGGTTTCCAACTACGTCTCCGCAAACTACACATGGTTCTCCGAAAAATTCAAGGAACAGACGGGAACAAGCTTTAACGACTACCTAAAAAAGCTAAGGATAAACAAGGCAAAGGAACTTCTTGAACTTGGAATCTACAAGGTCTACGAAGTTTCGCAAAAATGCGGCTACAGGGACTCAAAACATTTTATAAAGTCCTTCCACGCAACCACTGGACTAAAGCCAAGCGAGTGGGCCCAGCTAAAGTCCAAGTAAAAAAAGGGGCGGGCAGATTTTTTAACGTTAAAAAATCTGCCTACTCCGAAGCGAGGGGTTTCCCGCCCCTTAAACCCCACCCTTCCCCGGCACGGCTTAGGGGCTTGCCCCTAAGAACCCCAATCCATCTACAACTGAATTTTACTGGATACAATTCAATTCATATTTTAGAAATAATTTGTTAGCAAAAACGAGAAGAATAAGCCTGTATCTGCTAACTTACCATTCACTTTTTATTTTGTATTCGGCACGATTATGCAGTTAAGCTTTATGCCCTTTTTCTTTGCGCCTTGCGTTACCGTCTTCTGGGTAATCTTTTTTGTACCGCGGGGTGCCCTGTGCGGCTCAGCATCTCCAATGAGGATGATTACCTTTTCCGCATCATCGCGCCACTTGTAGAAGTAGATGCTGGCAAAAAGCGCCTCGTAAACAGCCTCAGGCACGTCACCGCCCTCCGTCCCCTTGATTACGGGCGTGTTCAGGTATTTTACAAACTTGTCTATGTCCGAAGTAAAGTCAAACATCTTTACAGGAAGTCCGTTCAGCGAATAGTCATCCTTGTAGTCACGGTAGCACAAAAGCCCCATGCGTATGTCCTTGAATTCCCTAAGCTGCTGCCTTAGCTCCGGAACCCACTTTGCCCTCAGAGTCTTCATGTCGTTCTTCATGCTGCCGGTCGTATCCACCGCAAACACAATGTCCACCTTGTCCTTGGGATCAATCTTGTCCATAAGCTTTACAAGGTCTTTGGTAAGGGTCTGGGGCCCCTTTGAATAGGTTATAAGACCGCCGCCCTCGTTGGAAATTTCCTTGAATTTCTTTGCAGCCTTGGGGTCAATTCCGCCCACAAGCTCAACGGATGCCTTTTCCTTTTCGGCAAGCTCTGCCTGCTTCCTCTTGGCCTCTTCTTCTGCCTTGCGTGCTTCTTCCTTCTTACGCTCAGCCTCTTCCTGGGCAAGTTTTTCCTGCCTCTTTCGCTCGGCTTCCTTTTCCGCAAGTTCTGCCTGCTTTCGTCTGGCCTCTTCCTCAAGCCTCTTCTGCTCTTCAAGCCTCTGCTTCTCGGCTTCCTTCTGGGCAAGTTCAGCCTGCCTCTTTCTGGCCTCCATCTCTTCTTCTATGGCCTGCTTTCTCTTGCGGGCAGCCTCTTCATTTGCAAGCTTGGACTGCCTTCTGCGCTCCGCTTCCTGTGCCTCAATCTCCGCCTGCCTTCTCTTTGCCTCTTCCTCCGCCTCAAGCCACTTCTTCTTTTGGGCTTCCATCTCCGAAGAATTTGGCGGTACGCTGTTAAAGTCAAAGACAAATGGATTGTCCTTGTAGCGCCCAGTATAGTCAGCGTATTTTTTCTCAAAAGTGCGTATGTTAACAAAAGTGCCTTTTCCAAGCGTAACAGAACCGTGCCTTTCCCAAGGGTAACCGTACACGATAACCGGCGGAATGTAAATCAAAAAACATTCGCCAAGCTTTGGATGCTCTATAACGCTGGAAGACACAAGCGAATAGCGCGCCCCCCTGCTCTCCAAAAAGTTTCCGTTCAAAAGACGGCGCTCATGACCGTTAACAGGGTTGAACTGCTCTGCACGGTAGGCATAGTTGTCCATCTTGCGCTCTGGGTCAGTGGAAGTTTCAACAAGAAGAACGCTCTTTACCCCATCCTTTTTCCTTACGTAAAGGTTCACGCCCTTGGAACTCGTGCCCGGAAGCTTTCCGTCGTTGTATTCAACATAAATGTCGCTCTGCAAAACCGTCATTGGGTCATTTGCATCCGCATCATCATCCGCCTGCTGGCAAAACGCCCCCAAATTAAAAAGCAAAATGAGACCTAAAACTATTTTTATATAGAAAATTTTATTGCGCATATAAAATTATCGGTAAAATGAATTTTTTTTTTATTCTTTTGGACGAAAGCCTTCTCCGCTCTACCAGCTATTTTACGGCTAACTCGACAGCCATGCCCTTGCGCCACCGCCCTTCCGCCCTTCGGTAACCCTCATACCGCTTCGCGGTACTATGGGTTGCAAGCAACCCGGGGCTCCACGGCGGCGTAGGCTTATTTACTCCATTCCTTTGCCAAGAGAACAATCAGAAAGCACAACAATTGCATTAAGCGAACTGCGCCAGGGATAGCCCAAAAGCACACTCTTCCCGCCAACATAAAGTGCTGTTGAATGTCCGCCGTCAAATTCCATTGCATCCTTGCAGCCCAAAGCCTTAAACAAAAGCGCACAATGCCCATAGGAAAGCCCACAGCTCTTATTTTCTTCCACTACAAGAACATACATGGTCTTTGCATCTTCTGTAAGCCCCACCCCCACACGTGCCCTAAGCGACTGAACCTTAAACTGGCAGGGAACACCGTCCTTTAGAACAACAAAAAATCCCCCCACTGCATTCTTCCAGCCCAAAAGAGCCTCCTCCGTCTGACTTTCCACAATGGAAGCCCTAAAGCCCTCACCGCAAGCCCCATTTTGCAAAGAAGAATCAAACAAAAGCGCGCAATACTTTTCCACAGGCACGCCTATCTCCTCACCGTTCATGCGGAAAACACCCTTTACCCTGTTAAAGACAAAAAATTTGCTCTCAAACTGGGTGGCGTTAAAGGCAACAATGGCAGAAGTCTTTTTTACGGCAGAAGGAACACTCCCCTTAACGCAGGCAAGGCTAAGACTAGGCTCAGACAAATCAATGCGCACCACATGGTAGACCAGGGGAATGTCCGTGTCCTCAAAGCGGAAAGTATCAATCCCCCTGCACAAAGGCGACCATTCAAAGCGGCTTGGAATATAGGAAGATTCTAAAGAAAGCTTTTCCTGGGCAGCGGACAAAGCCTCTGGAGACTGTTGCGGAAGGCTTGCACAGGAAACAAAGATTGAGCAGAAAAGCAGGATTAGGCTGGCGGGCAAAAAAAAGAACCTCCGCACATTTACGGAGGCCCTTAAACAAAAGCCATTAGAATGATTTTGAATCATGACCCTTGTGGTTCTTCTTCATCAACTTGCGCTGCAAAGTCTTGTTCTTGCGGTTGAGGATTGTAGAAGGCTTTTCGTAGTATTCACGCTTCTTCCATTCACGGATAATACCTTCTTTTTCAACCATTCTCTTAAAGCGCTTAATTGCCTTTTCAAGGTTCTCGTTGTCATCAACGCTGATTGTTGCCATTGTTTTTTCACCATCCTCGCCCGAGAAGTATCTTCAGGAATTTGTACTCTAACGAATTCCCCCGGGAATGTCAAGAGGTAAGTGGCAAAATTCACACCATCTTTGCGGCTTCTTCTAGCGGGACGGGGCGGCCCCAGAGGTAGCCTTGGATAAAGTCACAGCCGATTGAGGCTAAGGTTTCCAGCTGCTCATTCGACTCCACACCTTCGGAAATAACCTCAAGGTTCATCACGTGCCCTATGTTCACAATGGTTGCAACATACTGCTTTGCGGCCTCACTTGAATTGATTGGGTCAATAAAGGCCTTGTCTATCTTTAGCAGGTCTGCGGGAAGCTTGTTCAGGTAGCTAAGGGAGGAATAGCCGGTGCCAAAGTCGTCAATCGCAATCTTTATGCCCATGTCCTTGATTTCCTTTAGGCGCTTTAGGGCCTGGTCAACAGAGTCAATCATAACGGACTCCGTAATCTCAAGCTCAAGATTTCTTGCGGGAACACCGGACGTTTTAAGGATTTCCTTTATCTCTTCCACAAAGTTGTTCTTCATCAGATGGCGCACGGAAATGTTAAAGCTTATGATTATGTCGCTTTTCTTTTTTGCAAGAACGCTGGAAAGAAAATCTGCCACCTGCCTGAACACGCTTATGTCCACGCGGTCAATCAGTCCCGTCTTTTCCGCAACAGGAATGAATTCAGCGGGGCTTACAGGACTTCCGTCACTGTCCTTCATTCGGGCCAGGGCTTCAAAGCCGCGCAGGGTATGGTCCATGCTGTACTGGGGCTGAAGGTTCAGGTATATGCCGCCGTTGTCAAGCGCGCCCCTTATTTTGCGCTCAGTCTCAAGTGTCTGCTCAATCTTGAGCATGTCCGGCAAAAAGTGCAGGATGCCGTTGCTGCCGTTCTGCTTCTTGAGCCTGTGCATTGCAGCCCCCGCGCATGAAAGAAGGTTAGTGCCCTTGTCCGCATCAGACGGAAATTCCGCATAGCCAAAGCATGCCGTAAGAAAGTAGTCGCAGTCATCTATGGTAACGGTCTTTTCAAGTTCAGCCTTATAGGAGCCTATGCTTTCCAAAAGCTCAGCACCAGACTTGTAGTTTCTTATCAAAAACGTAAATTCATCACCGCTAAAGCGCGTAACAAAATCAACAGTCGGGTTCTTGCCAGAATCGGCAAGTCTCTTCCAGCGAGATGCAACTTCCACAAGAACCTTGTTGCCAACCTCATGCCCCATTGTGTCGTTAATGCCCCTAAAATTGTTAAGGTCCACGGAAACAACCGCAAAAGGAAGGTCATGCTTTGCAAAGTCTTCTATAATCTCCTTGCAGGCAAAGCGGTTGGGAAGCCCCGTAAGAGAATCGGTAACAGCCTCGTGCCTTACGCGCTCCTGGTACCTTCTGAGCGTCCTGTTGCCAAGATAGATAATCGTACCCGCTACCAAGGTAAAGCTATTGCTGAAGAATCCGGGAATGGCTGCATAGCCGTGCTCCACAAAGAGCCGCATAAAAAGCACAGGAAACTGGCTTAGCAGAATCACTACGGCCGTAACGTAGCCTATCTTCTTAAAAAAGACTACGAGAAAGATGATGCACATATTTGCAACGGAAGAAAAAACGCCCGTAAAAATAAAGTAGGGAATTGCATTGCCCAGTATGTTCACGGCCCCCACCTTGCCCGAAAAACTGATGACAATAAAATTTGCAAGCACATAGAGCAAGATTATGACGGCAAAGACAAACTTTGGCGGCTGCCCCATGTTGTAAAGCCTTTCCAGAGTCTTGTCTATGTTATTCTTGCTTTCTGAAGCAAAATCATCCTTCTTCATAATAGATTAAATTATACCACTGCCAATAGGAAAAATAAAGTAGCGGGGTAAAAAATCTTTTTTCTACTCAAGCCTGTGCGGATAGTGGTACCTGCCTTCCCCCAACCTTGCAGCAAGCTTTGCCTTTGAATCCAGATAAAGTCGGTAAGTATTGTTGCCATCGGAAAGATAAAGACTGTCTTCGTAATTTATGCTGTCATAGACGAACCTGACATTATAGCTTCCACTTTTATCCGAAAAGTCTATCCTGCACGAAGAGCCGGGTTCAATTATAACAGGAAGCTCCGGGTCGCTATCGTGGTCAATATACTTGACTTTTACCCTCCCTTCTGCCCAGTTCTCTATAGTCAGGCTTGCCTCATCATCAAAAATTTCACTTACACTAAATAAAAAGCTGCATGACGTAAAAAGCAAGCAAAGTAGCACAAGCAAAAAAACTTTTTTCATATACTTTACAGTCTAAAGCATTTGCCAAGAAAATACAAGGATGCGAACCACCAAGGTTAAGTTGTCCCCGCTTTTCAGTTTTGTTATTAGATTTATTTCTTGATTTTCAAAAAATCTTCTGGCATTATAATTCTTACAGGAGAATTCTTAAATCCATTTTTTTCATCCCGGGTAATAATATAATCCAAACCTTCTACTTCAGCACATTTCATTTGCAAACCGTCTTCCAAATCATTCCAATCAGGATTGTTGCATACAGAAGTATAAAAGTCCTTATTCTCTGGAACAACTTTGAAAAACTTGCATAGATTCAAAATAAGGGCTTTTCTTTCTTCCATAGACTTATCTTTTCTCAAAACAAAGAATAAATCTTAAAGTGAATGAGCCGAGATATATCCAATATTTTCATTCTTGACACAAGAATTTATAATCCTTGAAGCATTATCAGAATGAGGTTCTCTGTTCTGTACAAGGTCTATAACTATGTTTGTATCAATTAGAATACGCATATTTTTCATCCACTGCTGCAAGTAATTCTTCTTTTGCGTTGATCTCACGATTAACACTGCCTTTTATACTGTCAAAAAAAGCAAGTCCGTTTTCAATTTCTGAATTATAATTTTTTTTCTTTGATAAAATCAAATTACTGATTTTATCAAAAAGAATTTCTAAATCAGGTAAATCAAGAGTATCTAATTGCTTATAATATGAATAAGCCAAATCTGACATAAAAACCTTCTGATTCATTATAAACTTTATCTGTCATAATAATCAAGCGAATGAAAATTGGTTGGGAAAATATGTAATTCTGTTCCTTGCTTTCCTTCCAGCTGGTTCCAGTCTATTATTTTATAAAGTATTGCAGAATACTCTACCGTGCCACCATCTTTATAAAAAGTAGGTATAGGAATCAAACAGATAATAAAAAGGATAATTAGCAAAATTTTGCATTTCTTTTTCATTTTCACCTCCTGCGCGACTGTGGGACATCCACACATCAGCAATTATACCTCCCCAAGAAATGTTTGTAAACGCAAAGAAAGGCTGCTTCAAAAAAGGCAAGAAATCAATGCCGTCAATTGTACAAATGAAAGAAATCGTGTAAAATTGAGGGTATGGATAGTAATTTTGATTTTATCATTGTGGGTGCAGGACCTGCCGGAATGGCAGCTGCCCAGTATGCCGCTCGCAGCGGTCTAAAGACTCTTCTTTTGGATGCGGGTTTTCCAGGTGGACAGGTGGCCATGATTTTTAACCTGGAAAACTATCCGGGATTTTTTCCTGCAGCCAACGGATTTGAATTCATTGCAAAGATGAAGGACCAGGCGGTGGCTTTTGGCGCAAACATTTTGCAAGCACAGGTTTCTTCTATAGATAAGATTCAGAATGAGTATTCAATAAAAACTTCTGCCGGAACTTTTACCGCACCAGCAGTCCTTCTTGCTACGGGGGCAGACCACAGGAAGCTTGGCATACCCGGCGAAAAGGAATTTTTTGGCCGCGGTGTTTCCTACTGCGCTACCTGCGACGGCCCATTTTTCCGCAACAAAAAAATCGTGGTTGTTGGAGGCGGAGACAGCGCATGTGACGAAGCTACCTACCTTTCCACAATCGGCCAAGTAACAATCGTGCACAGAAAGGCAAGCTTTAGGGCACAAAAGGCTGTTGCCCAAAGGGTACTTTCAAACCCTGCAATCACGGTAAAATTCAACTCAAGCGTTACGGCTGTTTTTGGAGACACAAAGGTTTCTTCTGTAGAACTTACAGACACCGTTACCGGAGAAAAGTCAGTCCTTGAAACAGACGCGGTTTTTGTTTCCGTGGGCATGCTTCCAAGAACGGAGCTTCTTTCCAACCTAAAGAAAGATGACGCTGGCTACATAATCACCAACGAAGACATGGAAACTTCTGTTCCAGGGCTTTACGCAGCGGGAGACGTACGCTCAAAAAGCTTTAGGCAGGTAGTTACCGCATGTGCAGACGGTGCAATCGCCGCAAATTCCGCGCAAAAGTTCATAAGGAAAATGCGGGGTGAAGAATACAAATGAAGTTCCCCCACTCCTCCGTGATTCTTGCATCGCTCATATTTTTTTCATCCTCTGTAAAAAGCCAGTCGGTTGACCTGCTTCAGAAAAATCCTGTGGCAAAACCGGCATCCGCTACCATAGCGGCACAATCCCTTCTTCACTCCGACCAGGAAAGGGAACTTCTTGCCTCAAAGCTTCCAGAAAAAATTGACTTTTGGACAAAGGCAGACAACGACGTTCTTGCCCAGGCACTTGTAGACCGCATGGACAACGCAGAGCTTCTTTCGCAAATACTGATGTTCGGCTGGGCTGGAGCAGAACCAAATGCCCTTTTGCACCAGTGGGTTACGCAGAGGGGGCTTGGTAGCGTAAAGGTCTTTGGCTGGAACACGGACAACATTCATCAGGTTGCGCGTGTAATAAAGATGCTACAGACAGAGGCAGCGGCACGTCCCTACAAGATTCCGCTTTTTGTTGCAACGGATCAGGAAGGCGGTTGGATTCGCCACGTAAAGGGAACAACTTCCGAAACTCCGGGCAACATGGCAATAGGCGCTTCCGGCTACCCCATGGACGCATATTATTCTTCCTATTATATCAACAAAGAAATAAGCGCGCTTGGAATCAACATGAACTTTGCCCCCTCGGTAGACCTTTACACAAACCTTGACTCTACCATAATCGGTTCACGCTCCTTTGGTTCAGATGCAGACAAGGCAGGAATCTTTGGAGAGGCATTTTCGCAAGGTTCAATAGATGCGGGTGTAATTCCAACAGCCAAGCACTTCCCCGGCCACGGAGACACAAGTCTGGACAGCCACGGAAAGCTTCCAGAAATTCAAATTGACTACAACACTCTTGTTTCCCGCGAGCTAAAGCCCTTTGAATACCTTATAAAGGCAAGGATTCCCGCCATAATGAGCGGACACATCATGTTCCCCCAGATAGACAAGAACCCGGCAAGCCTTTCCAAAAAGATGCTTACAGACATCTTACGCGGAGAAATGGGCTACGACGGACTTGTAATCACCGACGACATGATGATGTACGGAGCCTGGGCATTTGCTGGAACCTTGAGCCGCGCAGTAACAATGGCAATAGAAGCAGGCAACGACATAATCCTTTCTTCTTCCACGGCGGGACTCAGCGACAGCCTCTGGACGCAGAACATAAGCAAAATGAATACGGACAAAGCCTTCCGCGCAAGGGTAAAGGACGCAGCATACAGGGTGCTTCTTGCAAAGCTGAACTATTTTAAAAGCGACAACTACGCCCCGCTCTACCCCGACGAGTCAAAAATCGACTCCCTCATTCCAGACCGCGATGGGCAAAAGTTCTTTCTCTCACAGGCATGCCGCTCAATCAGCATATACAAAAAGGGGAGCGAGTTTCCATTCAAAAACGAAGATGGCGGCAAAGTGCTAATTGCAGGCCCCTTCGTGGACTTTCTTCGGGAAGGAAAAAAACGCTACCAAGGGGCGGACACCTACTACTTTGCATACGGCCTTGCAGAGGACCAAAGCAACCTTAACGAATGGAACGCTGCCAACATTACAAGCGTTGCATCCGCATACGACACAATCATCATAAACGTATTCGACGCACACTCGGCATCAATCGCAAAGCGCCTGCGCAATTCAAGAAAGCGGGTAATAATCCTTTCCACCATGTCACCGGTTTCCATACTGAACGACTTTGACTTTGCAGACACAATCCTATGCGGCTACAGCTGGTCATCATATTCATACAAGGCGATATTCGGTGCCCTTAGGGGAGACTTTGTACCACAGGGAATAATTCCACTGGAGATAGGCGAATGAGCAGAATAGAGGAAAACTTTGCGGAAAAAGATTCAGAAAAAATACGGCAGGAAGTTGAAGAGCGCTTTTTTAGGTTGAACAAGGCCTTTATCTGGACTCCCATGAACACGGAAAAAATCAAGAACCTGATTCTGGAAATAAACAGGAAGATGAACAGCCTTTACGACAAAGTGCAGATTCTAAAGCAGGACTTTGACTCCGGTGCAGAAAAGGGAATTGAACTTTACAAGGACTATATAATAGAAGGATCCCTTTTGTACGAGCCGCACCAAGACCTTAGCGACGTAACGCCGGAACAAATGCAATATCTTTCTGAATACGGAATAAAGGGACAGAGGAACATCTACGCTTCCCACCAGAAAATTGAAGACCGTGCCAACCAGCTCTTTTTGGGAAAGGACGTAAACTGGAACACGGACATTTTTGACCGCCCCGAATTTAAGCACATACCAGTCTGCTACTATGTGAATTCCGTCTTTTTCCAGAGCAAGACTTATTCCTTGCAAGACATGCTTTCCATGGAAAATGATGAATTCAAATACCACATTGAAGTCTACTTTGACCCCGAATCCTGAAGCAGTTCTGATGAACCCGCAGCGCAGCTTCCAGCGGCCTGTCGAACCACGGTTGGTGAGCTTAGTCGAACCACGGTTGGTGAGCTACGTCGAACCACGGTTGGTGAGACCTGTCGAACAAGCCCCCACTCCTCAAGGTATGCAAAGACGGACTTTTCTCCAACCCAGTGGGCTGCCCCTGCATACACAAAAGTAGTCCCACCCATTTCAATATAAGACTGAATTCTTTTTGCCCACTTTTCGTTGCGCTCATCTTCACTTGTAAGCTCTTCCAGTTTTTTGGGGTCCCCGGAAAGGTATGCTTCGTAAAGGTTCTTTGCGGCAGAGTTCATTTCTTCCTTGAATTTTTGCGCGTCTATTCCATCAAGAATTTCCTTTAGCTGGACAAGCTGCTCATCGTAGGTTCCACAGCTTATGGAATCCAGCTGCTCCTGCAAAGTTTCAAGGCCAAGGATTTCCCTGTTTTCTTCCTTTGCAAACTTGGCAAAATATTCGTCCAGCGAAAAATCTGCCGAAAGTTCCGACTGGGCTTGGGGGGAAGAACAAAGGGCAAGTATCATGCACCAAGGTTCAAGAAGGGTAAGAAAATCAATTGTTTCCTGGTCCAGTATAAGGCGGAGTTTTTCCTTCTCCTCTGCGCTAAGATTTTTTGTAACCACACGCCCCTCTGCCTTGGAAAAACTGTGGGTGGTTCTTTCCCTTAGCTCATCAGAAAATTTTTCCAAGTCGGAAGCGCTAAGCTCTGCAACTATCCTATCCGAAGCACGGAATGCCTTTAGCACCCTTTTTTCCAGAGGGTAAAGCCTTTCGTCCCCAACGTGGATTGTGCCCTGAATGTATACGGTAAATTTCTTTCCCTGGGAATTGTAGCCCCGGATTCTCCAGAGCATTCTTTCCTCTTCTTTTTCTAGCAGGGGAGTATCGTATCCAAAAAGACGTGAGGCTGCCTCCGAAAGCGAAACGCATGACGTTGCCGCAAAAAGAACTGCCAGTAAGCCAAGCAGGACTGCGAGCCTAAGCCTAACACTCACTCGATTGTGCCCTGTTTGCGCAGGTAGTCAAAGACGGAATTCTTTCCAACCCAGTGGGCTGCTCCAGCATAGATGAAGGTGCTTCCGCCATTTTCCAAAAATTCCTTTATGTCTTTTGCCCAGTCTTCGTTGCGCTTGTCGTAGACCAGCTTTTTGTATTCCTCACCAAAGTCCCCGTATTCCGCGATGTCGCTTTCATTTGAAGCATCCGAGATGGAGGCTAGCTTTTCAACGTCACCTGCAAGATAGGCATCGTAAAGGGCCTTGAGTTCCACCCGTGTTTCTTCCTTTGACTTTTCGTCGGAACATTCCTTTATAGAAGATTTTAGTATGGTAAGCTGCTGTTCGTAAGTTCCAAAGGTAAGTATGTCAATCTGAACCTGAATGTCGTCCAGGCCCACGACTTTGCGCGCGGCATCATTGGCAAGCTTTAGAAAGTAGTTGTCAACAGAATATTCATAAGTAAGTTCAGTCGTCTCCTGAATTGTCTTTTCCAACAGTGTCAGGGCTGCAACCCAAGGCTCTGCTCCGTCAATCATGGCAAAGGCCTGTGGGCTTCCCAAGAGGGAATTCATTGTCTCTATTTCTTCCGGGCTAAGGCAGGCGCTGACTTTTTTCCCGTCCGCTTTTAAAAAGCTTTCCTGAACAAGGCGCATGGCATAAAACTGCATGTTTTGCATGTCGTCTTTTGAAAGTTCCCCTGCTATACGGTCTGCATTGTTAAAGGCATCCAGAACTTCCTTGTCCAAGGGATAGAGTTCTTTGGAGCCAACATGAATCGTTCCCTGAATGTATACAAAGGAAGGATTTCCATTTTTGTCCACACCGCTAATCTTCCAGAAAAAGCGGGGCTTTTCTTTGCTAAGGCTTGCCTTTTGTACAGAAGCTTTTTCCGAAGCGGAAGCCTTTGCACTTGAAGCACTTTCTTTTGCAAAAGAATTTGTGCATAAAACAAATGCCACGGCAAAAAGGATGAATAAGGATTTGCAAAACTTTTTTCGTATAAACATACTCTTCTCCAAATAAATTCCAAACAGTTTACAATTTTATTATCAAAAGCAACCTACGCCGCCATGGAGGGGCGCACGAAGTGCGTTGCCGTAGGCAATGGAGCCGAAAGGCGAAACCCCGGAACGGCGGTGACGCAAAGTGACTAACGGTCGAGTTAGCCAAAAAACAAACTGGTAGAGCCAAAAGCCTACCGTCCAAATAAAAAAGGCTACCCAAATAAAAACTACCCTAAATATTGTAAAAATTCAATAGAAATGGCATAATATGCGCATGAATAAATTTCCATTGAACAAAGAACAACTCAAGGAGCTTGTAAAAAAATATCCCACGCCATTTTACCTTTATGATGAAAAAGGCATTGTAGAAAACATCCGCTACTTTAAAAAGGCATTTTCTATCTTCCCAAAATTCCGCGAGTTTTTTGCGGTTAAGGCTTGCCCCAATCCCTACATTCTGCGCATTCTGGAAAAGGAAGGATGCGGCGCAGACTGTTCAAGCCTTCCAGAGCTGATGCTTGCCCAAAAGAGCGGCATGACCGGCCACATGGTAATGTTCACAAGCAACGACACTCCGGCAGAAGAATTCATTCTTGCGGCAAAACAGGGTAACATCATAAACTTTGACGACATAACCCACGTTGAATTTGTGCGCAATGCCCTTGGCGGAACTCTTCCAGACACGGTATGTTTCCGCTACAACCCGGGCTCAGAAAAACACGGCGGAAATTCAATAATCGGTAAGCCGGAAGAAGCAAAGTACGGCCTTACAAAAGAACAGATGATTGAAGGCTACAAGCTTTGCAAAAAGTACGGTGTAAAGCACTTTGGCCTGCACACCATGGTTGCTTCCAACGAGCTGAACCCAGACTTCTTTGCAGACACGGCCCGCATTGTCTTTGACATGGTGCTCCTTGTCCAGAAGGAAGTTGGCGTTAACATAGAATTTGTAGACCTTGGCGGTGGCGTTGGTATTCCATACAAGCCTGAGCAGAAAAAGGTTGACCTTGAATACGTTGCAAAAGAAATAAGGAAGCTCTACGACCAGATGATTGTTCCCGCAGGACTTGATCCCATGGGCATTAGCTTTGAGTGCGGAAGACCAATCACTGGCCCTTACGGCTGGCTTGTAACTACTGCGATTCACGAAAAGCACATCTACCGAGATTATATTGGTTGCGATGCCTGCATGGCAGACCTGATGAGGCCCGGTATGTACGGAGCATGGCACGGAATAACGGTAAGCGGAAAAGAAGACGCTCCGGCTGACCACGTTTACGACGTTACGGGAAGCCTCTGCGAAAACTGCGACAAGTTTGCAGTGCAGCGTTCACTTCCAAAGATAGACAAGGGAGATTTGCTCATCATCCACGATGCGGGTGCCCACGGAAGAAGCATGGGATTCAACTACAACGGAAAACTCCGCGCAGGTGAACTCTTGCTTAGGAGCGACGGTTCCGTAATGCAAATCCGCAGAAAGGAAACGGTGGAAGACTACTTTGCAACTCTTGACTTTGCAGGACTCGAATCCTTCAAGGCATAAGGAATTTTAAGGCACAAGGAACTTTTATGAAGACCCTAAAGAAATTGATTTTTGCCGACATAGTTCTTTCTATAATATATGCGGCTTTATGCTTTCCCCTGCAGGCAGACATAAGCGCAGTGGCTTTTCCGCTTTCTGTAATAACGGCAGCCCTGGTCTACTTTGCAGGAGCCTACCTTCTCTTAAGAAAGAATTCAATAAAGCACATAACATTTGTGCGCAAAGTTTTTGAATACCAGACACTGCTTGAAATGCTAAGCTTTATTCTGGCAAGGTCGGGAAAAACGGAACATCCGTTTGCTTTCGACCTTGTCTGCATACTGCTTTGGATTGCAATAACAGTTATTTCCGGAATAGTTGTCTACCACTATTTGAACCCCAAGCGCATTTTCTCGCTGAACGAAAAGTGGAAGGAAGAAAGCAAGCTCTATCCGCCAAAAACATACACGGGGCTTTCCTACGCAGCGCTCCAGCTTGTTGAATGGATAGACGCAATCGTATACTGTCTCTTTGCAGTCTTTATCCTTAACATTTTTATTTTCCAGCTTTACGTTATACCGTCGGAGTCAATGGTGCCAACCTTCCTCATCAAGGACAGGGTGTTTGTTTTTAAAACGGTTGCAGGGCCAAAGTTTCCCCTTAGCAAAGTGGGCATTCCCTACATCAACCGCTACAAGAGAGGAAACGTAATAGTACTGCGCAACCCCCACTACAAAAGCGACCACGCATCGGAAGTAAAAAAAATCATCTCCGACTACGTTTCCATGATTACGCTTAACCACGTAATTCTTGACCGCGACGAAAACGGTGAGCAAAAGGCAGACCCGCTGGTAAAGCGCATTGTTGGGCTTCCTGGCGAACAGCTTCTTATGCAGGACGGACACCTCTATGTGCGCACAAAGGAAAGCGGTCCCAACGGACAGTTCACACTTTGCCAAGATGAAGAAAAATGGGCAATGTGGAACCTTAATTCCCTGGATGCAGTTGCAAAGAAAAAGGTGCGGGACTTTCCACTTTCTGAAGACGACTGGCTGGACGTTCAAAAGCTGGAAGAAGAAAGGCGTGCATTGGACTTGGCGAAAGCGGCAGATGAATGCAAACTTCTTGCCCTTACCTTTGAAAAAGTTGCAAAGGGAGATGACGCAAGCGAAAGTGAAATAGCGGAAATGTTTTCCCAGGAAGACTTGTTTGAATACAACTTCTTTAGCAACATCAGCATGAACGCAATAAAACTTTTGCAGGAAGCTGGCGGTGCCCAGTGGTTCACAAGATTCATGACCGGATGGACAGACTACGGCAAGTACGTAAAGCAAGGGCTTGTTGGCGGAGACCTCTATTCAGACGCAAACTTCCGCCTTAACGTAATGATAAAACTTGAGTGCGGAAAAATAATCACAAGGATTGCAAACCTTGTTGCAGACGGAGTTTCCGCATCCGAATGGAGCAGCGACGACGTTATAGCAAAGCACATGGCCTACGCTCAAAAACTGAACGCCTACCTTGCACGCCTTGACCAGCGCAACATGCCTGTCTTCCCCGCAAACAAAAGCGACGGCAGCCCAAGCTACATACCGGAAAACTGCTACTTTATGATGGGAGACAACCGCTACAATTCTCTGGACATGCGCCACAGCTACGACTACAAGCTAATCCCCATCACCAAGTTCGACGAGCTTTCCATCACCTACTACAGCAACATGGAGCCCCAGTTCGTCAACCGGTCAAAAATCCTAGGCCGCGCAAGCCTCCGCATTTGGCCGCTGAACAGGTTCGGGCTTATAAAGTAAAAATATTTGATTTTATTCTTTTGGGCAGCAGCCTTTTGGTCAACTGTCCCTTCGGGAGATAATCCTGCAAGGGGCTTTCCGGGGTTCCGCGGGACCCTACCCGCTCCATTGCCATTGTGAGCGCCGCCCCTTCGACAGGCTCAGGGGACGTCTCTCACAATGGCAACTAACGCCCCTCCAATCCCTGCTGCTAGGCCACCGCTAAAAAAAAGCACACAGCATCAGTATTTATTCAGCATACCACGCCGGCGGACATATTTTAGACAAAGTTCATAAAAGAAAAGACTTAGCGCAAAGGCCACAAAATTCAGAAGAAACAGAAAAACCCATTCTAGAATTTTTACCTCCTGCAAAGCCCCAAGTTTTTGAGCCAATCCAATCCCATAGAAATAAGGAAAAGAATACATAATCTTGTTAACAGCAGAAGGTATATTTCCAAACGGAACGATTACCCCCGAAAGTACCAAAAGAGCATAAGAAATAACCGACTCAAACGAAGCTGTTTTTGTAAAAATCAAAGTAAGGGCAGAAAGAAAAATTCCTAGTCCCAAAAAGCCAAAGATTGAAGCAAAAAAAACGACAAGCACAGGCAAGGGCAAAGAAACAGAAATCCTCATGGTCAAAAAAATAACAATGGCAAGCAAAGCAAATTTTACGAGAGAGACAGTAAACATAAGCAGCGAGCGAACAAGCAGAATGGTAGAAGAAGAGTAAGGTTTTATAAAAAGCTGTTCTATTGTTCCAATCTGCTTTTCATACGAAAGCTGAACGGAAGCCTCCGAAATTATATAGCTTGCAATAATCCAGAATGAATAGCCAATAAGAAAACTGTCATTTCCAATATTCCGTGTTCCAAAGCCAAGGAAAAATGCAAGGAATAAAAAATACTTTATTATTACATCAACAATATGGTCAGGATAATAGGTTTTTATTTCTATTAAAGTTTTTGAAGTTTCTGCCTTTAAAAGATTCATTTTTTTGACTCCGCATAAAAATCACAAAGTATTGATTCAAGTGATGCATAGCTTTTTGCAAAAGATATTATTTCATAACCGTCTTCTTCCAAAGATTTCATTATCCCCTTGCATAAAGAAAAATCTGAATTGGGCAAGGTTAAGACAAAACCTTCTGACTGGATTTTACAATCATAGGAAGAAAGAATATTTTCATCCGGGTTTCCTGCCACCTGGATTACCACATTCTTTTTGCTAAATGTTCTTTTAAAATCAAAAACAGAACCGTCAAAACAAATTCTGTGATTATCCAACAGAATGATTCTATCCGAAATTTTGTCTATAACATCCGTCTCATGGGTAGTAAGTAGAATACTTATTTTCTTTTCCTTTACCAAGGATTGCAGGCATTTTAAAAGTTCCTGCTTTGAAAAGACATCAATTCCCAAGGTTGGTTCATCCAGCAGAATCAGCTTGGGAGAACCAATCAATGCAACGGCAAGGGCAAGTTTTTGCTTCATTCCCCGCGACAAATCCCCTGCCTCTGTCTTAAGATTTTCCAAAAGCCCCAAGACTCTTAAATATTCATTTCCCTGCTCAATAATTTTCTTGCCCGGAATATTTTTTAGTCTGCCAAAATACAAAAGATTTTCTTTAACAGTCATATTCCAATACAGGTTACGCTCCCCTTCAAGGACAGCATTTACTTCCGTAAAAAAAAGGCTCCGTTTAAGATGCTTTATATTCTGACCCAAATATAAAATTTCACCGCCATCAATTTCAAGAAGGTTAAGAATGCTTTTTATTAGCGTTGTTTTTCCGCTGCCATTACAGCCCAAAAGCCCAACTATTTCGCCCTCAAAAACATCAAAAGAAATTTCATCTAGCACTTTCTGAGATTTTGGGGAATATTGCTTAGACACATTTTGTAAAGAAAGTATTTTTTCCATAGCTAATTTTAAATCAATTTACCATAAAAGAATACTTGTGTCTAATAAAATTCGTGGAGCAACAGAAATCAAGACCTTGCACTTGTCTCTTTTTCAATATTCTTTTCAGCATCTTTTTCTGCCACATCCTTTTGTGCGGCTTTCTTTTGGGCACACAATTTGCATGTGGGGCTGTTGGAACAACCGCAGCAAGATGGGGCTGTTCCTGTTTTTTTTGCGGTGTAGAATTTTTTAAATAAATGGAGGACGACAAAAGCGCAGTATACAGCTATCAGTACAATTATAACAATGCTTACCATGTCGTCCTCCTTTTTTTACGAACAATTTAATTATGCAGCAAATGAGCCTTTCTTATCTGCTTCAGCATAAGGGTTTTTGCGGAAAAGCGCAATAAGCAATACTGCCAAAAGCACAAAGGCTATTACTGTTCCCACACCAAATGCTCCGTGTGCAAATAGCATTCCCAGCTGGTAGAATATAAACGTAACAATCCACGCAAAGACATTCTGGAACAGTATTGCAAACCAGAACCACTTGCGGCTCTTAAGTTCATTTGCCATGGTTGCAATTGCGGCAAGACAAGGTGAATCCAGCATGTTGAACAAGAGGAATGCAAAGGCTGCAATTGCAGTAGCAAACCATCCGCCAACTGCATCGGAAACAGCATTCTGTGCCTCTTCTTCTTCAAGTGCCGCCTCTGCTGTCTCGTCATCCACGTTTGCAAGAACACCCATGGTCGTAACAATTGCCTCTTTTGCAGAGAAGCCGGATATAGAAGATGCCGCTGCCTTCCATCCGTTTTCCGCATCACCAAATCCAAGCGGAATAAAGATGTAGCGCACACCGTTCCCAACTTTGGCAAGAATAGAATCCGCTGAATCTTCAACAAGGCCAAATCCGCCCTCGCTTGCTTCTACAGCATTTCCTTCTTCGTCAACATAAGCTTCGTGTGCAGGATTAAATCCGTAGCTTGAAAGGAACCACATTACAAGGCATGCAAGGAAGAGAATTGTTCCCGCCTTCTTTATAAAGCTCCACAAGCGTTCCCATGTGTGAAGCAGAACGGTCTTTAGCTGGGGAATGTGGTACTGGGGAAGCTCCATAACAAAGGGGGCTGCAGGACCGTGGAAGTATTTTGTCTTTTTAAGAATGATTGCTGCAATCAAAACTGCGGCAACGCCAATCAGGTACATGGAAGGTCCAACCCAGGAGCCGTTTGTTCCCGTTACCTTGGAAGCGATTACTACGCCGAACATTGCTATTACAGGAAGCTTTGCTCCGCAGGGAATCCAAGTTGTAGTCATAATCGTCATGCGGCGGTCGTTTTCGTTTTCAATAGTGCGGCTTGCCATGATTCCAGGAATTCCACAGCCGGAAGAAATAAGGAGCGGAATGAATGACTTACCCGAAAGCCCAAACTTGCGGAAGATTCTGTCCATTACGAATGCAATGCGGGTCATGTAGCCAACATCTTCAAGAATGGAAAGAAGCAGGAAGAGGATTGCCATCTGTGGAAGGAAGCCAAAGACAGCGCCAAGTCCGCCAAGGATTCCGTTTACAATGCAGTCGGTAAGTATTTCGTTTGCACCGGCATTGTTCATCAACTCTTCCACCCAGCCCTGGATTCCGCCTGCAACAGTATCGTTTGCCCAGTCGGTTCCCATAGTACCAATCGTTGTTACGGAAACCCAGTAGACGAACCACATTACGAGTGCAAAAATTGGGAGGCCAAGCCAGCGGTTTGTTACGATTCTGTCTATCTTGTCGGAAGTGGTAAGCTTTTCGCCTTTCTTGGTAACAATACCCTTTAGCAAATTTGTTATGTAGTTGTAGCGTTCGTTGGTTATGATAGATTCAATGTCATCACCAAGCTTTGACTCAAGTTCCTTTGTTAAAGATTCAGCCTTGGAAGCCTCTGCTGAAGAAAGGAAAAGTTTTTCAATAACTTTTTGGTCGCGTTCCAAAAGCTTTATGGCAGTCCATCTTTTTAACTCTTCCTTTACACTTGAAGGAAGGATTTTTTCTGCCTTGCCAATTGCAACTTCCACGTCGGCAGAGAAAGTTGTCTGGGGAACTTTGGCCCCGGAAGATGCGGCTTCTTCTGCAGCAAGTGCAACTTCTTTTACACCCTTTCCGTGAAGGGCTACCGTTTCCACAACCTTGCAACCAAGGCGTTCAGAAAGCTTTGCAGTGTCTATAGTGCCGCCGCTCTTTTTTAAAGAGTCCACCATGTTTAGTGCAATGACGACAGGTTTTCCAAGTTCAAGAATCTGGGTGGTAAGGTAGAGGTTTCGCTCAAGGTTTGTTGAATCCACAATGTTGATTACGGAAGAAGGCTCTTCGCTGCAAAGATAGTCGCGAGAGACAACCTCTTCGTTGGTATAGGGAGAAAGCGAATAGACACCGGGCAAGTCGGTAACAACAAGCTCTTTTGCCCCCTTAACCTTTCCCTCTTTTTTTTCTACAGTTACTCCCGGCCAGTTGCCTACATACTGGGTTGCACCTGTAAGGGAGTTGAACATAGTCGTTTTTCCGCAGTTTGGGTTTCCCGCCAAAGCTATTTTAGTTGCCATTTATTCCACCTCTATATTTTCCGCATCATCCTTGCGGACAGAAAGTTCATATCCCCTGATTGTAACTTCAACAGGATCACCAAGTGGAGCCACCTTGCGCACGTAAACAGAGCATCCTTTTGTAAAGCCCATGTCCATAAGGCGGCGCTTTAAAGCCCCCTCGCCATTCAGCCGGACTACAGTTACGGTAGAGCCGACCTTTGCATCTTTTAAAGTATTCATTATCATTCTCCTGTCCCTTTGCCAATCACTTTCAAAAAGCTGCAAAGAGACTCTATTCCTTGAGAAAAATGCACGCGGTGTGCGGTAAGAATGTAAGGGAAAAATTATACGATAATCTTAGAGGCCATGGACTTGTCCAGTGCAAGGCGCGAGTCCTTAACCTTTACGATGAGACCTGTACTGACTTTGGAAATTACAGTAACGGAAGAGCCCACGTTGAATCCAAGCTCATTAAGATGCTGTTTTACAGCAGAATCGCCACCAATTTTCTTAATCTGGACTTCACGTCCTGCATCAGTAAATAACAAGGGCATAATGTTTCTCCTTACATGAAACAATTGCAAAAGCCATCCTGCCCGGCAAGCCACTGCCTTTTTTGGGAGAATAAGATTTTGCAAACCATTATTACAATTTGCTAACCATGATTAATATAATACAACTTTTATTAGTTGTCAATAAGCGTTTTTAGATAAGATTAACTTACAGGCAAAAGATTTCCGCCGTCCATACGGTAAATACTGTCAGCATAGTTTCTGGCCTCGCTTTCGTGAGTCACAAGAAGCACAGCTGCCCCTCGGTCGGCAGCAGAACGCAGCAGGGAAAGGACGGACTTGGTGTTTTCATCGTCAAGGTCATCGGTGGGCTCATCTGCAAAAATTATGCCAGGTTCAAGCAGCAAGGCCCGGGCAACCGCCATTCTCCGCATCTCCCCGCCAGAAAGCTCATTCAGCCTTGCATGGGCCAAGTGGCGTATTCCAACCATATCCAAAAGATTTAGTGCACGTTCCTCGTAGTCATCACCATCCGCATAAAGAGTTGCGGGAAGCTTAACGTTCTCCAAAACGGTCAGTGCAAAGAGGCCTGTCTGTCCCTGGGGAATTACGCCAAAATTCTTATTCCTAAGCAGGGAAAGTTCCCTGTCGCCCATTGCATACAAGTCCTTTTCATCCAGCAAGACTTTTCCGCTGTCAGGAAGCAACAGCCCCGAAGCCATGTAAAGCAGGGTGCTTTTTCCGCTTCCTGAGCGGCCTATTATTTCTGTAACCCTGCCGCTTTGAATTTGAAGGTCGCAGCTTCTTACAGCTTCAAAATGACTGGATTCCCTTGTGGGCCTATAATATTTTTTTGAAATGCCCATCAGATTCAAAAGCATTTAGTTTCCCTCCCTTAAGATAAGTCCCGTATCTATTTTGGAAATAGATGCAGCAGTCCCGCAAGATGCAAGCAAAGAAGCCGTCATTGAAAATACAAAAGAAAAAATGGCCAGCAAAGTCATTCCTGCCACACCTGGCAAGAGGAATGGAAGGTTCAGTCTTTCCTTTATAAGCGGATGAAAAGAAAGAGCAAAAAGCAATGCCAAGAAAATTCCAGAAATGCATCCTCCTGCGTTCACAAAAAAAGCTTCCCTCATCACAAGAGAGGAAACTTTTTTTCTGGAAGCCCCCATAACGCGCAGAACGGCAAATTCCTTTTTGCGCTCTCCGATTGTCATTGAAAAAACAACAGCCATAACCACAAGGCAAAGAAGCCAAATTATCCCGACCATAACGCCCACAACTTTTGAAACACCCGCCAAACCGTCGGAGACACCGCTTGTCATACTCTTTGTGCGGACAGCCTTTACCTGCTTTACGTCATGCTCAATGCGCCGGCACAAGTCGTCCAAGTCCTGTCCTTCTTCAGCTTTTACCATGATGGAAGATATATAGCGCCCAGCCCCCTTAAGCATCTTTTCGTTTACACCCATTCGTATGGAGGCATCTATCAAATCCTGTATCGTATCAATACTTGTGTAAACAGCATTGTCCAATCCCGTTCCTGTTTCGCCAAGCTGGGCAACGACCTTGCAGGGCACGTCAAAAAATTTTAGAGTTCCCCCAACGGAAGAAAGAATCTTGCTTCCTATTATTACGTCTCCCTTTTCAAGCACACCGCCAAAATCTTTGGTAAGCCAAGGCTGTACGGTAAAATCACTAGCGGGGTCAAAACCTATAATCTGAAGTCCAACCGAACAGCAGCCAGAACTTAATGTTGCAAGGAAAACCTGGGCACTGGCCTTCTCCACTCCGTCAACAGAAAGAGTTTCTTCAAGGCGGCTTCTTGGCATATAAAAAGTCGTTCGGTTTCCGTAAAGCAGAATCGATTCAAGCCCCTTCTTAACAAAGGCACCGGACGGCGTTACAATGATGTCGGCTCCAAGGCGGTATTCAAGACTTCTTAGTCCCTTCCTTAGAGAAAGAAGAAGCAGGCTTCCTCCAAAAATTGAAAGAGAAAGCAAAAGGGCAAATAAAAAAAGAGCAGCACTCCTTCCTTTTTTACCAAGCAGGTTGGCAAAAGGCAATTGGGTAAATTTCATCAGTTACTTTTCCTTGAATAAACTTTTCTAAAAAGCAGGGCAGAGTCCAAAAGGCAAAGCAGGCAGAGCAAGATTGCCACGGTAAAAATGGAAGGCTTCATAACCAAATGGCACCTCATGTTTGCCATTTTGCAAAGTGGAATTATCCTTCCGGGAACAAAAAGCGCAGCCAGTGAATTTAAAAAAATTGCAGCTCCAAGCCCCAGCTTAACCCCTTCCCTAAAAGAGACAAGCCTTGCAAGCGCAAGCAGCGAACAAATGGCTCCCTGCAGCAGCACAACCCGTTCAGCCCAGTGGCACATCATACAAGAACCATCTTCCTTTGGACCGCATGCAGAAAAAGCAAAGGCAGTTCCAAAACACAAAATCAGGGATGCAAGCAAAAGTGCAAGATCCATAAGCCTAACTTTTTTCATATAAACCCCTAAAGATATTAGCATAGACTAACTTTTTTTAGGGGAGTTTACCTACTTTCTCGATTAGTGTCAACAAGCCCAAAAAAATAAAAAATTTTCAAAAAACCGCTTGAACAAATTGTTAGCATAAGCTAATATTAGCATACACTAACTCAAATTGCAAAAAAGTAATTACAGAGGTTTGTTTTGAAAAGCTTAAAAAGATATATCGCACTCCTTTCACTCACAGCAATATTCATTCTTTCCTCAGCGGCAGACACAAAATCATGGAAAGCCGTGGCCACAGAAATGAAAGGAATACTGGACGATGCATGTTCGCTTTATGAATCAGGCGACGCAGAAAAGGCTTACGAGCGGGTTAATGATGCCTACTTTGGCCACTACGAAGTTGACGGTTTTGAACGCAACACACAAAGCCGCATTGGCGGAAGCAGGGCAGGAAATGTGGAAGTCCAGTTCAGCAGGGTGAAGGGCGCAATAAGGAACGGCAAGGACAAGGGCGAAGTCAGGGCAGAAGCAGACACGCTAATAGCCATGCTCTTTGAAGATGCACAAAAACTTGACCCGCCGCAAATGTCATGGACGGAACTTGCAAAAACACTCAATGAGGAATTTGATGAAGCCGCAAAGATGTACGAAGAAGGGCATTTGGTAACAGCAGAACCAAAATTCCGCAAGGCCTACGCCCGCTACTACGGAAAGTCAAAATTCCAGGAAAACGTGATAAAGAGCCTGTCCGCACAAAAAGACCGGGAAATAGTTGACCTTTACACGGAAACAAAAAACATGATTATAAGCCGGGCCGACAAAACCCTTACCTCCAAGTCCATCAAGAGGCTCGGCTTATTAATAGAAGAAACTTCGCTTTCGCTTACAAAATCACAGAACCGCCTGCAGTGGTGGGGAACTGTTGCCGCATCACTGATGATTCTTTTAAGGGAAGGCTTTGAGGCAATTCTGATTGTGGGTGCCATCATTGCCTACCTTAGAAAAATAAACCAGAACAACAAACTGGAAGCAAAGGAAAGTGGTGTAAGTGCAAAAGAAGTAAGCCTAATGCCAGTCTTTAACGGTTCAATGCTGGGTATTTTGGCTTCAATCGTAATGGCAATAATCCTGATTGCAATTACGCGCTTTGGTTTTGCGAGCGGACAGGGGCAGGAAGTTGTAGAAGGCGTAACCATGTTCATTGCGGTTGCAGTTCTCTTCTACACTTCAAACTGGATGATTTCAAAATCTTCGGAAGCTTCATGGTCAAGCTTCATCAAGGGAAAGGTTCAGACTTCAATAGACAAGAGCAGCATGTTCGGACTTGCATTCACATGTTTTCTTGCGGTTTTCCGCGAGGGTGCAGAAGTTATTTTGTTCTACCAGGCAATGCTTGCGGGTTCGGACGGTTCGGGAATTGTGTGGGCTGTACTGCTTGGAATTGCCGCATCTGCCATTCTGCTGATTTTTGTATACAAGGCAATAATAGTTGCGGGTAAGCGCTTGCCGCTAAAGCCCTTCTTCCTTGCCACGTCAATCCTTATGTTCATCATGGTGGTTGCTTTCGTTGGAGGAGGAATCAGCGAATTTGTTGACGCAGGCTGGATTGTTCCCCATGTTGTGGAGGGAGTGCCAACAATTTCGCTTCTTGGCATTTTCCCTTACAAGGAATCACTTATAGCACAGGCTATTGCACTGGCCATAGTTCTTGGCAGTCTTATAGCAGGCTTGGCTATTTCAAAAAACAAGGCAAAAAAGGCCGCATAGTCGGCTAAAAATAGAAGAATACATATTCTTTAAGGAGTTTTTTAATGAAAAAGACATTGTCTTTAGTTCTCGCAGGCGCCGCAATGGCGTTCGCATTTGTTGCTTGCTCTAAGAGCAATGGTTCCCAGCCGGCAGCTGCTGCTACAGAAACACCGGCAACTTCATCCGCAGCAGCAGAAGTTACGGAAGAAGATGAAGGCGGATTCGTTGAACATGACATTGGAGACGAGCAGAAAGCAGGTTTCCTTGCAGTAAACGGCGTATACTTCCAGGCAGTAGACATGAAGTCTGGTGAAGGAAACCTCCAGTTTGGAAAGGACTACACCATGCACATAGAAGCAGACATTGCCGCAATGGACAACGACCTTGGCTTTGTTGTAGACCAGTTTGTTCCAGGCCTTACCGTTGACTACGAAATCGTAGACCAGGCAAACGGAGAATCCGTAACAACAGGAACTTTCATGCAGATGAATGCATCCGACGGCCCCCACTACGGAGCCAACATCAACCTGAACAAGGCAGGAACATACACAGCACGCTTTATCATCCACAGCCCTGCCGAAAACAACTACTTCATCCACACAGACGAAGATACAAAGCCTGGTTCAACACTGCAGAAGTACTGGCCAAATGACAAGCCTCTCACAGTTGAATTCAAGGACTGGGCATTTGACGGAAAGAAAGTCGAGCCGGAATTCAACTAATTTAATTTCATGGATTGGGGAAAGCCATTTTCCTTAAATGATTTCCCTAAGTGATTTTGCAGCCATGTTTCGGACAAAACCGGGGCATGGCTTTTGCTCTTTTTTTAACAAACCATGGCAAAGAATTTATATCAAATCGTGCAGAACCTTTTGTTTCTGCCCCTGCTGCTTGCAATCATAACGTCCCTGGCATCCAGATTCGAAAGCGGGAGAAGCCGCAGGATTCATTCAATTTTTATAGGAATCATCTTCGCGCTTGCATTAGTTTTTTCACTTATGCGCGACAGAAGAATCATAAAATACAATCAGATAAACAACATTTACTTGATTTTTGCAACGCTGGGTCTTTCGCTTGCCTACTGCATCATGGCATGGATTTTACAGGCCATGCAGACAAAGTGCCAGCGAAAAAAATTACTGGGGGCAGCAGAGAATTTAACGGGCCTTTTGGGACTGCTTGCATTCTCCGCCCTGCTCTTCTACCGCTTGCCTCCCATGGCTTCCCTACCCTTTCACTTTGTAGGGATGGACGAATCGTATTTTAGCACGGACTTTCTTTTGCGGATGACAGGCTGGATTCTGGCATTCTTGCTTTTGTTCCTTTTCTTCCTGGCCTTCCGCAAGGTTTTGCTCACTTCCCCAAAAAAGTGTACGCCCGTCTGCACGACATTCTACCTTGTCCTTAATTCCGCAGCCCTGCTTATTTCATTAATCGGAATCATCAATTCATATTACAGAAGAAAATTCAAGCTGCCAAAATTCGTAAAGAAAAACCTGCTTACTATTTTTGAGCTTGAAAACAAAATCCTTTTGTTTACGCTGATTATCCTTATTGCATTCGCTGCCGCATTCACCATCTACAACATAAAAATCCACGGGGAATACGCAAACGCCGCGGAACACAGGAAGCTAAAGGCAAATGTAAAAAAGAACCGCCGCTGGGGAATCTTTCTTATTTTGCTTTCACTCTACTTTTGCATTGACCTTACGGTAATCAGAAAATTCTCACAGAAGATTGTGGAGCTTTCACCTTCGGAAGAATTCCAGATTGAAGGAAACGAAATATTCATTCCGCTGGAACAGATTGCAGACGGACACCTGCACCGCTTTACCTGGACAAGTGAAAAAGGAAAGAAGGTTCGCTTTATAGTTGTCCAAAAGAAAGGGAACAATTTTGGTGTTGGATTTGACGCATGTGAAGTCTGCGGAAACGTAGGCTACTACGAGCGAGGCGACGAAGTAGTCTGCAACCGCTGCGACGTTGTAATGAACCGCAACACCATAGGCCTAAAGGGCGGTTGCAACCCAATTCCCCTTTACTCAAAAATCGAGGACGGGGGCCTTAAGGTTTACACCGAAGACTTGGAAAAGGAAGCAAACCGCTTCTAAGGAGGACAAATGTTTTGGAGAATGGTATTCAGGGCTTTGGGCCGCCAAAAGAAAAAAATGCTGATGATTGCCTTTACGATTGCCCTTGGTTCATCCCTTGCCACTGCCATGCTGAACGTAATGTTTGACGTGGGCGACAAGGTGAATCAGGAGCTAAAGACTTACGGCGCAAACATCAGGGTGGTTCCACAGTCAGAAAGCCTTTTGACCGAAGAGTTCGGTTTTGACGACAATATTTCTCAGTTCCTAAAAGAAGAGGAGCTTGGAAAAATAAAGACAATTTTCTGGGCCTTTAACATAGTAGACTTTGCGCCTTACTTTGAGTCGAGCGCATACCTAAAGGACGGAGAAAAAGTTTCTGTTTCGGGAACATGGTTTAAAAAGCATCTGGAGCTTCCAACAGGGGAAACTTTGGACACAGGAATGACAGCCATGAAAACATGGTGGTCTGTTCAAGGTTCATGGCTGGACGACGGTGATGATACGGGTGCAATGGTCGGTTCAGCATTTTCCAAAAGGAACGGAATTTCAGTAGGCGACACAATCAGCCTCTTTAGGAAATCAGAGGGAAAGCAGAGGGGGCAAACATGGATTGTAAAAGGAATCTTTGACTCTGGAAGCGATGAAGACGAAAAGATTTACATTACAATAAAATCCGCCCAAAAGCTTTTTGAAAAACCAGGCCTTGTTACCAGCATAGAAGTCAGCGCGCTTACAACCCCGGACAATGACCTTGCTCGCAGGGCTGCACAAGATCCGTCAAGCCTTAACCGCAACGACTGGGACACATGGTACTGCACAGCCTACGTAAGTTCAATCTGCTACCAGATTCAGGAAGTAATTTCAAACTCTTGCGCAAAGGCAGTAAGGCAGGTTGCAGAAAGCGAGGGCGCAATTCTGAACAAGACGCAGCTGCTCATGCTTTTGATTACAATACTAAGCCTCATAGGTTCCGCACTGGGAATTTCAAACCTTGTTACCGCAAGCGTAATGGAACGCGCACAGGAAATAGGACTTCTAAAGGCGATTGGCGCACACGACGCCCCCATTTCAATCCTTGTGCTTACCGAAATTCTAATCACTGCAATTCTTGGCGGAATAATCGGATACTTTGCAGGCCTGGGCTTTGCACAGATAATAGGACAAAGTGTATTTGACTCAGCCATAAACATAAAGGCAACGGTCATACCCCTTGTTGCCATTCTGATTTTTGTAGTAACCATGGCAGGATCCGTCCCGTCCATAAAACTGCTGCTTTCGCTCAAACCCGCGGAAGTTTTACACGGAAGATAATAAATGACTAGGCAAAAATTTTATTTCAAGATGATTACAAGCTCCCTTATAAGGAGAAGGTCACGCATGCTGGTTGCATTGTTAGCCGTTGCAATCGGGGCGACAGTCCTTTCCGGCCTTGTAACAATTTACTACGACGTTCCCCGGCAAATGGGAAAGGAATTCCGCTCATACGGTGCAAACCTCATGCTTGTAAGCGCAGGTGCGGAAGACATTGGCAAAGAAGCCCTTAACGCGGCAGAGGCACAAATTCCCGCAAAGAGCCTTGTGGGACTGACGGCATTCCGCTACGAGACGATGAGCCTTAACCGGCTTCCCTTCATGGTGGGTGGAATTGATTTTTTGGCAGTGCAAAAGACAAGACCCTACTGGGGAATAAGCGGACAATACCCCAAGGAAAAGGGGGAGGCTCTATTGGGACAAACGGTTGCCCAGACAGTAGCCGCAAAAGTTGGGGACAGGATTTCCCTTTCAGGAAGTGATTCTGAAGGAGAAGAATTTACCGCCCGCTTTACGGTAAGCGGAATCCTCCAGACCGGTGGCGGTGAGGAAGATTGCATTTTTATCGACCAAAAAGAAATGGACTTGCTGATGAAGAATTCAGGTCTTTACGATTTTGCAGAATGTTCAATCAGCGCAAATGCAGTGGAACTTGAGGCGATTGCAAAAAAGATTTCTGATGCGGAAGCTTCCATAAGTCCACGGCTTGTAAAGCGGGTCACAAAGAGCGAGGGCAGCGTGCTAAAGAAGCTTCAGTCCCTGGTTTGGATTGTAACCCTTGTTGTTTTAATTCTTACCATGGTCTGCGTTGCTACAACGATGATGGCCGTGGTTGCCGAAAGACGAAAAGAGATAGGACTAAAAAAAGCGCTTGGAGCTTCAAACAAAAACATTGTAAAGGAATTCCTTGGTGAAGGTCTTTTTCTTGGTGCCTTGGGTGGCGTAATAGGAGTGGCACTAGGATTTTGGTTTGCACAAAAAGTGAGCATGAACGTATTCAGCAGAAGCATTTCCTTCCAGCCCTTGTTGGCTCCGGTAACGGTTCTTGTTTCTGTCATAACAACCGGCATTGCCTGTATGATTCCTGTAAGGAACGCGGCAACGGTAGATCCTGTAATAGTATTGAGAGGTGAATGATGGCTTTATTAGAAGTTAACGATATTTCAAAGATATACAAAATGGGAAGTGTGGAAGTGGCAGCCCTCCACAAAGTGAGCATGAAAGTAGAAAAAGGAGAATGGGTTGCCATTATGGGACCTTCCGGTTCGGGAAAGAGCACCATGATGAACATAATAGGCTGCATGGATAAGCCCACAAGCGGAGAGGTATTTCTGGACGGCAGGAACATAGCAAAGGAAAGTTCTGCAAACCTTACAAACATAAGGCGGGACAAAATTGGACTGATTTTCCAGCAGTTCCACCTGATAAATTATTTGACCGCAGTGGAAAACGTCATGGTCTCACAATACTACCACAGCATGCCGGACGAAAAAGAAGCCATGGAAGCTTTGGAAAGGGTTGGCCTTGCGCAAAGGGCAAGGCATCTTCCCCACGAGCTTTCTGGCGGAGAGCAGCAGCGCGTCTGCATAGCACGTGCCCTAATAAACTGCCCCCAGCTGATTCTGGCAGACGAGCCAACAGGAAACCTTGACGAAGCAAACGAAAACATGGTCATAGATATTTTTAAGCAGCTGCACAAGGAAGGCAGGACGGTAATAGTTGTTACCCATGCCCCGGAAGTTGCGGAATATGCAGAAAGGACAATCGTTTTGGAACATGGTAAATTTGCAAGGGAAATTGTGAACAAGAAAAAATGAATTCTTGAATGAATGATTGTGCCGCCCAAGAAGCTTCCAAAAAATTAAGGCAGCTTCAAAAGGACGGCGCTTTTTTTATGGAAACGCTTATTTATAGCATCGCGTCAAGCCCGATAAGGACATCGTTCTGGATTAATCAGTGATTCCTTATTTTCCGATTTGATTCAATGCGCTGTCGGCAGCTATCTTTCCAAAGACACAGATGTCCGCAACGGCATTTCCACCCAAGCGGTTGGCACCGTGAATGCCGCCTGTAACTTCTCCCGCAGCATACAAGCCCGGAATAATTTTTCCACTGGCATTCAAGACCTGCGCCCGGCTGTTAATCTTAAGCCCGCCCATGGTGTGGTGAATGGCAGGCTCAACTTCTATTGCATAAAAAGGAGGGGAAGCAATAGCCCTATCCATGCTCTTTGGGTTCCGTCCAAAATCCTTGTCTTTCTTTTCCGCCACAAAAGAATTCCACCTTTCAACAGATTTTTCAACCTGAGCCGAATCAAGACCAATCTTTTCTGCAAGCTCGCCAAGACTTTGTGCCTCCGTAAGAAGATTGTGCTCGGCATAGCTTTCAATTGCCTTTAGGGATTCCCTAACACCCTGGTCAAAGACAAGAAAAGCTGTCTTGCCCGGACAGTCCAAAATTGCTTTTGAAACAAGGTCCCTGGTCTGCATCTCGTCCACAAAACGCATGCCGCTCCTGTCTAGCAAAATAGCCCCGTTTCCCCGGACAGCCTCCGTAATCATGCTGCCGTTTTTTGGAACCACAGTCGGGTGAGTCTGAATCTGATCCATTTGCGTTGTTGCTGCGTCAAACTTCTGCACCATGGAAAATGCGTCTCCAGTAGCCCCCCTCTGGTTGGTAGTGCCAAAGCCTGCAAGGTCGGGCCTGAACTGCTCAACCATTTTTGAGTTTGCGCCAAAACCGCCGGTTGCAATGATTACCGCCTTTGCCATGATTGTGTACTCGCTAGAGCCCGAGGAAACCCTGACCCCGCAAGCATTCCCGTCTTTTCCCATAAGGATTTCTACAACCCTGTTCTTTAGGCGTATGTCTGCCCCCTGTTCTTCCGCAGCCTCCCGCAAAAGAGGAACAAGATGCTCACCAATTGCCTGTCCTCCGCGTGGCCTGTGAATGCGTTTGTTACTTGCACCGCCAAAAATTCCAACGTCGCTTAAATCGGCACCAACAATGTCTGACTGAAGCCATTCAACCATTGCAGCAGAATTGTCCACCAGTGTTCTTACAAGCTCAGGGTCATTCAGATTTTTGCCACCCCGCATCGTGTCCTGATAAAAAACTTCGGGAGAATCCTCTATGCCAAGCCGCTTCTGTTCCTTGGTATAAGAAGCGTTTATTCCGCCAGTTGAAAAATTTGTGTTTCCGCCAACGATGGGGCTTTTTTCAAGGACGATTGTCTTGGCACCCTTGCCGGCAGCTTCTGTTGCGGCAACAAGACCAGCACCTCCTGCGCCTATGATTACAATGTCACATTTGGTGTTTTTGTAGGCAGTCCTCTTCTTTTCCTTTCCGGCACTGGAATCAAGGGCTGCATCCAGGGCATCAAGCAGACCATCACTTGTAACGGTTGCACCGCTTACAGTATCAACATCATCCGTATCACCGCCGCTTTGAAGGAACTGCTCCAGAATAGGCTGAATGGCAGGCTTTCCGATTCCTTCCGTTTCCTGTTCAGACAAAAGCTCTGCAGCGCAAACCTCGCCGTCCTTAATTGTAACGGAAACTTCTACAGGTCCGTTCCTACCCTCACCGCTTCCAGTCCAAGTTCCATCCCTAAAGGTTCTTTTTCCGCCGCAAGAAATAAGCGCAAGGCAAAAAAAAGCAAGGGTACTTTTTATTATTTTTTTCATCAGAGAAACTCCATAAAGAAAAATTAGGCGCCCCATGTAAAGGTTGCCCAGCGGTCGTTGAATTTGCCAAAGAGGGCCGCAAAGATTTTTCCCCGTATTGAATATTTTTTCATCTCCTCGTTAAAGCTGCGTTCTTCCACAAGATTTATGCCGGGAAGAAGGTCTGCAATCTCCTGGGCAGAATCTGTTCCGCTTTTAAAGACAGCCTTTGTGTTCTTTACGGTGTCGTGATGCTTCTGCTGCTTTACCATCATCTTGCAGTTCTGCTCGGCTATGAGGGTACCTTTCCTAAAAGAAGTTTTTAGAACCGTCAAAAGCTGCTTAATTTCTTCCATAGTAAAGTACATGAAAAGCCCTTCTGCAATAAAAATCAAATTCCTGTCCTGGGGAATGAGTTTTGTCCATGCGCTTTCAAGTACGCTTCCTGCTATCATCGTAACGCGATCCCTTTGGGGGAAGGCCTTTTTTCTTACGGCAATTGAATCGGGAAGGTCAAGGTCAAACCAGAGAATCTTTCCGTTGTCCACACGCTCAAAACGGTTGTCAAAGCCGCAGCCCATGTTCACGATTGCAGAGTCAGGATTTTTCGCAATCATTTCCTTTAGACTTTTGTCCAGCATGATTGTGCGGGCAACAACGCCTTCGTGCGACATGAATTTGTCGTAGGGCCTTGTGTCTACACCGATTGTCTCGATAATCTTAACGGCCATTTCGTCCTTGATTCTTGCATTTGACCTTTTTGTTTCATTTGCCTTGATTGCAAGGGGAATAAGCGCAGTTGTCTGCACGTCGCCCAAAGTAAGTTCCATTGTACGCTCCAATTAATAAAAGTTAGCATATAGTAACATAACAATGTTATTTATTCAAGGGGTAACACCAGCAACATCACTACAGTAACAAGCATAGCAAAATGACATGGCAGCATGTTGCTAGAAGGAATCTCGCAAAAATGCTAAAATACAAAAATCCAAGGAGCTCTTAAATAGGATTGGTTGGCGGCACAGGTCCTGAATACACCGTAGGAGCAGAAGATGTTTCTTTAACCGCAATCACCATGCACATGGCCTTTGCGGAATTGGTCTATAGCATCAACAGGATGAAAGAGGATGACGGAATAGAAGGAACCATACAGGGAGTCCCACAGATTAATCTTCAAAAAGGAGCATGCATAAACGAAGCTCGACGCAAAGCATCGGGATATTGACCCCTCTGCGCTAAAAAAGTGAGGCAGAAAGGAAAACAACAAAACCTCTCTGCCTCGTAAGGAGTCATTATGGAATATATTAAAAACAGATATTAGAATCTGTTTAACTTCGCTACACCTATACTTATAAATATAAATGCGGTCTGTAAATTTGTCAAGAATTCTAGAAAAGCGAACAAAAAGAAGCCTAGCCCCGATTGGAGGTGGCCTGTGTCAAAAATTGCATCCATGCAATTTTTGCCCATGAGTTTTCCTTTGGAAAACTCACATGTATTTTTGCTAACAAATGACGCGCCCTCCTTGGCGCTGCTTGTTTTACAGGATAAAATGCTGCGGAGTCTACCGGACACGGAGTGGCGGGCACAGTAAAAAATTCAATGCGCTCCAAATAAGTAAAAAAAACTAAGAAAAATTCAAAAAATGCTAGGCTTGCAAACATTCACAATAATAAGTAAAATATTTTCTATAAAATAAGTGGCATCAAAAAATCCTCACACAATTTCCACAGCTAGGGAGAGCAGATTATGTCGGAAAACGCAATTAAAAGCGGAAAAAGGAATCTTGTATTCACAATCATTATTGCAATTGGAGTGCTTTCTGCTGTGCTTAACGCATTACAGAGCACGGCGGTTCTAAGCCTTGTAAAGACTTCTGCAGGAAGCGCATACGAAGATGACTGTGACCAGATTACAAAGGCCTATTCGCTTGTACTTACAAACAAAATGAACACCTATTTGCGAGAGATGAACGTGTACGCAAAGAGCGACGCGGTTCAGTCGGCGGATGAAAAAAAGATTATCGAGTGGATAAAGACCCGCTCCTCCTACCGCATTCCGGAATTTGACAAGGTTATTTTCTGTACACCGGACGGAATTGCATATTCAGACACTGGTGCGGAGGAAGACATTTCTGGAACTTCCTACTACAAGGCTCTTATAAAAGACGGAAAATTCCAGTACATAGACGACCCGGTTATGGACAAGCTTACGGAAAAGGCCATAATCCACATTGGACGCTTGGTAAAAATCCGCGGAAAGACCGTTGGCTTTTTTGCAGGCGTAATGAGCCTTGACACCGTTCAAAAAATCGTAGGCAACATCCGCTTGGGTGCTACCGGTAACGCCTGGCTTTTGGCTGGAGACGGAACTGTTATTGAATACCCGGACCCCTCGCTTATACTAAAGAAGAATTTCTTAAAGCTTGAATCAAAATACAAAGACCTTCAAGATGTAGCAGAAAAGATGTGCACCGGTCAGACAGGTTCAGCTTGGGTTAACGACCTTAACGGAAAGAAGCAGTTTGTAACTTATGCCCCTGTTGCGAACACCCCTTGGTCTTTTGCCTTTTCTGTTGCAAATTCCCAGGTTAACGGAACCGCAATGAAAATTTCCTACCTTTTGGTCTTGTCCTGCATAGCAAGCATTGCAATCCTTGTACTTATCTCCGGCTTCCTTATCTACAAGGAGCTGCGTCCCCTTCAGAAAGTTGAGTCTGCAATTACCCAGATTGCATCCGGCAACGCTGACCTTACAAAGCGCATAGAAGTTCAGTCCAACAACGAGATTGGTGCAGTTGTAGACGGATTCAACAAGTTTACGGACAAGATGCAGTCTATTGTAAAGGAACTAAAGAAGTCCAAGGAAACGCTTGGCCTTGCGGGCGAAAAGCTTCACACAAGCGCGGGCGACACGGCAAATTCCATTACGACGATTATGAACAATATAGAAGGAATGAGCAGCCGCATCACAAACCAGTCTGCGGGCGTAGAAGAAACTGCAAGTGCGGTTAACCAGATTGCCTCCAACATTGCATCCCTTGAGCGCATGATAGAAAAGCAGGCACAAGGGGTTTCAGAGGCTTCTTCTTCCGTAGAGGAAATGATTGGCAACATTGAGTCGGTAAACGCTTCCGTAGAAAAGATGGTTGAATCTTTTGCAAACCTTGAGCAGAGCGCAACATTCGGTGAGGCAAAGCAGAGGGGCGTAAACGAGCGCATACAGACAATAGAAAACGAGTCACAGGCACTTCGAGAGGCAAACGCAGCCATTGCTTCCATTGCAAGCCAGACAAACCTTCTTGCTATGAACGCGGCTATTGAGGCTGCCCACGCTGGAGATGCAGGCAAGGGCTTCTCCGTTGTTGCGGACGAAATTAGAAAGCTTTCGGAAACATCCACTTCGCAGAGTAAGAGGATTGGTGAAGAGCTTAAGAAAATACGCAAGTCAATAGACACGGTTGTTTCTGCATCTGCTGAATCAAGCAAGGCATTCCAAGACGTTGCAAACGGCATTAAGGAAACAGACCAGCTTGTTAAGCAGATAAAGGAAGCCATGGCGGAACAGCAGGCAGGCAGCAAGCAGATTAACGAGGCACTTCACGAGATGAACGATTCCACGAGCGAAGTACGCTCCGCTTCATCAGAAATGTCAGAAGGCAACAAGGCAATCCTTGAAGAAGTAAAGGAACTGCAGAACGCAACGCTAAGCATGAAAGACAGCATGGAAAAAATGCGAAAGGATGCAGGCCTTATTAACGAGTCGGGAACGGCGCTTACCGAAGTTTCAAGCAAGATGAAAGAGTCCATTAACGACATAGCCTTGCAGATTGACCAGTTCCAGATTTAAGGGAGAGTAAATTTATGAAGAAGTTTTTATATACATTAACAGCATTGGCAGCGGCTTTTCTTGCAGTACCAGTCATTTCTTCTTGCATGCAAAGCGGTGCAAAGAACCAGAAGGATGACCTTTCCCACCACGTAATCATAACCTACATGACTACTGGCGACCGCCCCACAAACGGAGCTACGGAAAAAATGCTCAAGGAACTGAACAAGATTCTTACGGAAAAGGTAAACGCAGAGCTCCAGATTTTCTACATTCCCTGGAACGACTATTTGGTAAACTACAACATGTGCCTTTCCCAGCTGGACGGTTCTGTAGACCTTGTAGGAACTGCATCAGACTGGCTTGATGCCTGGAACAACATCAAGAACGGAACCTTCCTTGGCATGAGCGACGAAATGGTAAAAAAATACGCGCCCAAGACCTACGAATCCGTTTCCGCCGAGCACTGGGAAATGTGCCGCATGAACGGAAAGCTCTACATGCTGCCGGAAGACAACTACGCCCAGTGGATTAATCACGGCTTTATCTACAGGAGCGACTGGGCAAAAGAAGCGGGCCTTTCAAACGGAGTGCACAGCTGGGAAGAGCTTACGAGCTATTTGGAATACGTTGCAAAGAGCAAGCCCGGCATTATCCCCTGGAATTCCGACGGAGGCCTGGACACCTACCACCCGGAAGGCTACATTGAATCCAAGAGCGACTATGTTCCGCTCGAAGGCATTTCCACAAACCTCTACTTTGGCGTACACAGGAACAACCTTTCAAAAGTCTACTCACCTTTTATAGAAGGAAACGAACTTGTTGAATACGCAAAGCTGATGAAAAGATGGAATGAAATAGGCGTTTGGCCAAAAGACCTAGCACAGTCTGTCCACTCAAAGAACCGCGAAGAATTTAAGGTTGGAAAAGTTGCCTTAGAAGAGCACCACACCCAGACCTGGTACACGGAAGTGCGCCCTGCCCTGCAAAAGAACGTTCCCGGAGCAGACTGCGAATTCTTCTGGTTCGGGGAAGAAGCTGGCAACATTACCGCAATGACGGTTACCCACGGAGCAATGGCCGTTTCCGCCGCATCCCCAAATCCGGAGCGTGCCCTTATGGTTTACGACCTTTTGCGAAACGACCCCGAATGTTACCGCCTACTCAACTACGGAATCGAAGGAGTACAATACGTTCTTACCGGAGACGGTTACCGCGACACGCCGCCAAGCTACGACCCTGCCACACAGAAAATCACAACCAACTACTGGTGGGGACGCAATGACAATCTGGAAGTGCGCGACAAAAGCGGTTCATGGGACAAGTTTGAAGAAAAGAACGCCATCTACGGCAAGCACAAAATTGACTACCCCTACCCCAAAATTGTCTGGGACATTTCCAACATAGGCCCGGAGCTTGCAGAACTGAACAACGTCTGGGGAACCTACATGGGCAACATCTGCTACGGAAGGGAAGACGACGTGGAAGCCTACGTCCAAGAATTCCGCCGTGCATGCAAAAAAGCCGAAATAGAAAAAGTCATCGCCGAACTCCAGCGCCAGGTTGACGCAGCAAACAAGTAATTTTTTCTTTTTTATTCTGGAGCACACTGAATCTTTAACTGTGCGGAAGGCTACCCCTTCCGCAATTTTTTTTTCATCCCCGCTTTCCAGGGTTCCGCGGGTCCCTCCCCGCTCCATTGCCTAGCGGCAACGGCTCCGCCGCCCTTACAATCGGGGCTAGGCGCCATGGGTTTTCGCAGCGTAGCTTCCAGCGTGGCGCATCTTTTGGTAGCAAAAAGACAGGTGAGTTTTCCAAAGGAAAACTCATGGGCAAAAATTGCATGGATGCAATTTTTGACACAGGCCCTTACAATCGGGGCTAGGCTTGGTGGGGAAAATTTCTACTGATAGCCATGGAAAAAGCTTTGCATAAAAAAGCGCGGCAGGGATTGGAGTACCTTTAGTCCCATCCGCAGGATGGGATGAGCCGCGCAAGACGGCGAAGTACGGAAAGCCCACCCACAAGGCACACACGGTTCTTTTAGCGACTGACGGTAAACAATAACTAGTGCCGCAAAAAATATCAAAAAAAATATCGACATTTCTTTCTCTTGCAAAAGTCCCCGCCACAAAGTATACTTGGAAAATCATGGTAGAAGTTCAGCAGGAAGAGGAAAAAAAGGCACGGGCACTTTTAATTGGCGCGCCAAACAAGGGCAAAGGTTCCAAGCCAGACGCAAAGCCAGAAGAACTGGAAGGCCTGGTAAAAACGCTGGGTATGGAAACGGCAGGAATTATCGTTCTTAACCGCATTGAACCAACCCCGGCATACGGCATAGGCACTGGAAAGACAAAGGAAATTGCGGCCAAGGCAAAGGAGCTTTTTGCGGACTGCATAATTTTTGACTGGGAGATTGACCCAACCAAGCAGCGCAACTGGGAAAAGCTTTGTTCAATTCCGGTTTTTGACAGGAACGAAGTGATATTGCGCATATTTGCATCCCGCGCGCAGACAAAAGAGGCAGTGCTTCAGGTAGAGCTTGCCCGCCTTACTTATTCCCTTCCCCGCTTAAGCCACATGTACGGAGACCTTGCAAGGCAAAGGGGTGGCTCCTACGGTTCAAAGGGTAGCGGAGAAACCCAGCTGGAACTTGACCGCCGCCAAACGGAAGACAAAATTGTGCAGATAAAGAAGGAGCTTGAGCAGGTTACGCAGACAAGGCGCACCCAAAGAAAGCAGAGGGAACGCAATTCATTCAGAAACTGTGCCCTTGTAGGCTATACCAACGCGGGTAAATCCAGCCTGCTTAATGCCCTTACCGGAGCAGACGTTTTTGTGGAAAACAAGCTTTTTGCAACCCTTGACCCTACGACAAGAAAATTTTCCCTTGGCGAAGGTTCTACGATTCTTCTTACGGACACGGTAGGATTTATCTCTAACCTTCCCCACACGCTGATTAACGCCTTCCGCTCTACTTTGGAGGAGGCATCTTTTGCCGACCTGCTTCTTATTGTAGTAGATGCTTCTGACCCTGAATGCCGCAAGCAGTACGAGCAGGTTATTAAGGTTCTTGGGGAAATTGGCGCGGACAAGATTCCACGGCTTGTTTTGCTTAACAAGTGGGATGCGGTTAAAAACTACTGTCCGGGGAAGAAGACCGGCATGGGCAGCATTGAATCTGCTGCGGATGAAGGCGGTGGCACGGAGCAAGGAACTGATGCTGCTGAAGGGGGGGGGCAGTTGGCGGAAAAATCCGACGGTTTTGCAAACGGCGGCCTGTTGGCGGAAGAATCTGACGGTTTTGCAAACGGGGGGCTGTTAGCGGAACAAAGCGGCTCTTTTGCAAGCGGCGGCCTGTTAGCGGAAAAATCTGACGGTTTTGCAAACGGCGGGCTGTTGGCGGAAAAATCTGACGGTTTTGCAAACAGCGGCCTGTCAGCAGAAAAATCTGACGGTTTTGCAAACGGTGGCCTGTTGGCAAAACAAAATGCTTCTTTTGCAAACACCGCCCAGTTAGCAGAAAAAAGCTTGGCTGTTGCAAGCGGTGGCCTGTTGACGGAAAAATCTGACGGTTTTGCAAGCGGCGGCCTGTTGGCGGAAAAATCTGACGGTTTTGCAAACAGCGGGCTGTTAGCGCAAGCCCCTGACGGTTTTGCAAACCGCCGCCAGTTAGCGGAAAAAACTAACTCTTCTGCAAACAGCAGCCCGTTAGCAGAACAAAATGCCGCTTCTGCAAACACCGCCCAGTTAGCAGAAGAATCCGCGACCTTCGATAACTCTGCCCTAATCGCAGGCCTAAACGCAGCCTTCCCGGGAGCTGTAAAAATCAGCGCAAAAACCAAAGAAGGTTTTACTGAACTGTCACAAAAAATTACCGAAAATCTATTGGGGAGCCTAAAAAGCTATCTAATCCCAATGGACATGGCAAACCTGGTTGAACTTGCAAGAAAAAACGGAACCATTCTAAAAGAAGAATGGCTGGAAGACGGCATCCATCTGGAAGCAAGAATCCCCGGTATTATAGAAGAAAACGGAAACGCCACCACAAGAACGATGGCGCTGCTTAACCCATACGCAGTCTAAAAAGACGGAACAAAAAGCAAAGGAAAGAAAATGAGATACAAATTTGCAAAAACCTTCTCCCCAAAGCAAAACCCCAACGGCAACTGGCAGGATCAGGACTTCTACGACGAAAAATTCAACTTCCTGCCAAAAGTCCTTCTTATTATACTGGCATCGGTAGTGGCAATAATCACGCTGGGAACAATCATCAACATAGCAACAAGAGACACGGCCATAGGAAGCAACTACCGCCACTCAGACCCCGAACCACAGAAGGTCATTAAAAATTCCAAAAAAACCGACCAGAGCGTAGACGCATACACCGCAATGGGACAGCTCCGCATAAACACAAAAGGCGCGGAAGAAAACACACCGGGCGCCCTGCTGGTAGTCTCACCCTGGTTCACATACCCTTCTGCAGACACGGCCCTCTTTGAAGAACTACAGCAAAAGGAGAGGCAGGAAAAGTCCCTCATAACAAACTACTTCTCCCGCTTTACCAAAGAAGACCTTCTTGCACGCGGGGAGGCAACCGTAAAAACCGACATCGTGGAACTCATAAACAGCCAGCTTGTAATGGGAAAAGTCCGTGCAGTCTACTTTGACCAGTACACTTTCTTTGAATAGTCTTAATTTTTCTCATTTTGGACGGCAATTTTCTCTTTAAAGTTGTCATTTTTTTTGCAAACAAAAAGGCCACTTATTACGGGGTTCCGGGGCCCCTACCCCTCCATTGCTATCGCAACGGCTACGCCGCCCCTCCATGCCGGCCTAACTCCTGCCCCGGAAAATTCCATCCTTGGATTTTTCCGGGGATTGCAGAATCGCTACGCAATTCTGCACGCTGCTAAGCCGCCATCCATGGCTCTTTAATTTTTTTCAAGATCGAAATACGTTCCTTGCCTCAAAAAAAATCCCCCCGTGGATTTTTTTTAGGATCGCAGATTCGCAAAGCAAATCTGCGCGCCTCTAAGCCGCCATCCATGGCTCTTTAATTTTTTTCAAGATCGAAATACGTTCCCTGCCTTAAAAAAATCCCACCCCAGCCCGACATTACCTGTCAAGAAAAAAAAATCGTTCCCTGAGCCCGTCGAAAGGACCATCCTTCAAAAAAAACAAATGTTAACAATTGGGGGTTCTTAGGGGCTTACGCCCCTAAGCCGTGCCGGGAAAGGGAGGGGTTTAAGGGGAGGGAAAACCCTCGCTTCGGAGTCGGGGGTTTTCCCTCCCCTTAGTTAGGGGTCCAAGGGCCCTCCCTTGAA
>Ga0310691_10000767_pt1 | contig 55373 bp, 48 predicted proteins | sample 176DNAGHGlowgp2_FD_203887 | JGI IMG/M metagenome (GOLD analysis project Ga0310691, IMG submission 203887) | Sheep rumen microbial communities from Palmerston North, Manawatu-Wanganui, New Zealand - 1766 DNA GHGlow gp2 (v2) (version 2) | ecosystem: Host-associated > Mammals > Digestive system >... | reverse complement strand
CTTTGGTGTTCGGCAACCATCAAGTGTCAAAATAGCGTTTGGCAACCGCTGCGCAATGATCTGCTTTGGGGATAATGAGACTTCCGTAACTCGCGGCCCGGTCATGAAGAAGACGGGGAGATAATAATCTATGGATCTGCTCGCCACAGACGGAGGTGTGGCAATATTTTAAGTGTTTTATTGAACATCAACTGAAAAGTATTGAAAAACATAGATAATCAAGAAAAAAGCAATTCAGGATGGGATAATGCGGAGCATGGATGGGCAAGCTACTTTCCAGGAGGTAATTTATGGTTATTTCAGATCAATCTCATTATGAACTGGATGGTGGGGTCATCAGTGTTGCCCGTCATTTCAGCAAATCCAGCGCCCCATTCGATCTTATTCGTGCCAGCGTGATTCAAGCAGCTAAGGATTCCAGCATTTTGACTTTACAAAGTTCTGATGCTATAATTGACACGAGTATAGAGAGTCGTAGCATTAAGAAGGAGGTTCGACCGTAATTCTATGAAATGCTCTCATGCCGTTAACATTGCGTTTATTTACCTGCGGCTCTCTAATGAAGATCAGCGTCTGGGCGAATCTGGCAGTATTACGAACCAGAGGAAGATTCTTGAAGACTATTGCAGCAGGAATGGTATCGTTATTGCTCGGGAGTTTGTTGATGATGACTGGTCCGGCGGCAATTTTAACCGTCCCGGTTTTCAGTCTATGATCAAAGCTCTGCAGGCAGATAAACGGGTAAACATGATTCTCACAAAAGATCTTTCCCGCCTTGGACGTGACATGAGCGAATCAAGCTATTATGCAGAGCGATATTTCCCTGAGCATGGAATCCGTTTTATCGCAGTATATGACAATTATGATTCGGAAAAGGAAAATCTCCTTGCGCCATTCCAATTTGCGATCAATGATGTCTATCTGCGCGATTCCTCCAAAAAGGTCAAGGCCGCGCTGCACACAATGATGGATCGAGGTGAATACTGTTTTCGAGCCCCTTACGGCTATAAAAAAGATCCAAATGACAACCATAAGCTCATATTAAATGAAGAAACAGCTCCTGTTGTTAAAAGAATCTTTGCTATGGCAGATAAGGGTCTTTCTACTTGGGCAATTGCAGACGCTCTTACTCTCGACGGTATCTGTCCTCCCCTGAAATACCGTGTAATTCATTATGAAGGAATGAATTCCCGCAATACAAACCAGATGTGTGATGAGTGGAATAACACGACGGTTAAGCGCATTTTGACAAACCCCGTGTATTTAGGTCACACAATGCTGGGAAGGACAAAAAAGGTCAGCCCGAAATCCGATATTGCACGCCGTGTGCCTCAGGAAGACTGGCATATCACCTTGAACACCCACGAGGCGTTGGTCACGCAGGAGGTTTTCGATCATTGCGCTAAACACATGGGAAGGCGCCTTGAAAGCTATGTGCAGTATGAGCGTGTTCGCAAAAGTGTTTTCAGCGGTATTGCATACTGCTCCTGCTGTGGCTCCGCTATGTGCAGCAGCGGGTCAGTATACAATGGCGAACGTGAAAAATACTGGTATCTTTCCTGCCTGAATATTCCGAAGCGCAGCAAAAAGCAATGCCCCAACGGCGCACGCATCAAGTATGATGTTCTTGTAGAGATTGTCCGTCAAGAGCTGAACGAGCTCGTGCATCTGAGCGATGAAGACAAAGAGAGAATTATACTTGAAGCTGTACAAAGCGCCGGAGGTCCTGCAAGCATACATGCTCGAGAGAAACGCATTGCGGATATTCAGCAGCGTCTTAAAGTAATCGACAGCCTGCTGATGAAAGTTTACGAGGATATGTATGGCGGGCGTCTGCAGGAAGACAGCGCGCATCGCATGCTCGACAAGTTTCAGTTAGAGGCCGATTCGCTTTCAAAAGAATTAAAGAATCTGCAGAATTATCAGGAGAACATTGACGAGACGAGAGCAGCTTATCGTAAATTTTTCTCCCTTACGGAGCGCTTTACAAATATAGATGAGTTGACTCCTGAACTTCTCACCGTTTTCATTGAACGCATCATCATCGAACCGAAGGTGTACCCGCCCGGAGTTAAGGTATATGCGCGCAGCAAAATACCTTACGAGCAAAAAATACACATCTACTATCGCTTTATCGGAGAGCGCTCAAAAACTGCCACCGACCAGTCTGCTTGACCATCAAAAAAGGATTTTCAAGATGTATCCGAGACATTTAGGAAGTCGGCGTCAACCTTAAGAACGGTTACAACGGCGAGCTCACCAGCCGTCAGGCCGGTTCCGTCGGCGGCCAGATGGTCAAAAAGATGATCGAGGCATACGAAAACGGAATGAAGTAATCGGCTCTCTATACTCGATGCGGAACAGTCTTCTGGCTGTTCCGCATTTTTTGCAATTCGTTCCGTTTTCATGCAATCCTATTCTTGACATTTGTCATCCCCATGGTATACTGGGAAAAATATATTTGGAGGTAATCGGCATGACGATTGAAGAACGTGCTGAATTCGGCGCTGAGCTCAAGAAGAAATGCAATTGCTGTCAGGCGGCGCTGCTTGCACTGGCAGATCAGACCGGCTTAAGCGAAGAACAGATCATGCAGCTCGGCTCCGGCTTTGGTTCCGGTATGGGCAACATGGAGGGCACCTGTGGTGCGCTTGTCGGCGCGGGCATGGCCGCTGGATTCAAGCTCAGGCAGAAGAGCTCCACCCCCTACACCAGGCAGATCTCCGAAAACTTCCGCGATCGCTGCGGCGCGGTGTTGTGCAAGGATCTCAAAGGCCGGGACACGGGCAAGGTCCTGTGTGCTTGCGACGACTGTGTGCGCAACGCTGTGCGCGCCTACGGCGAAATTGTCGGCATTGACTGAGCTAATAATTTAATAAGAAAGGATACAGACCATGGCCAGAATCATCAATGAACCCTGCCACACTTTTAATGAGTACCTTTTGATCCCCGGTTACACGCCCATCACCTGCCGCTCCGAGAAGGTTTCGCTCAAAACCCCGCTCGTCAAGTTCCGCAAAGGGCAAGAGGAATCTCCCATTACCATGAATATCCCCATGGTTTCGGCTATCATGCAGTCCGTTTCGGGCGACCGTCTGGCGGTTGCGCTTGCCATTGAGGGCGGCGTGAGTTTTATTTACGGCTCTCAGAGCATTGAGGATGAAGCCGCCATGGTCAAACGCGCCAAAACCTACAAGGCCGGTTTTGTGAGAAGCGATTCCAACATAAGTCCCGACCACACCCTGCGCGATGTGCTGCGCCTCAAGGAAGAGACCGGGCACTCCACCATTGCCGTCACGGAAGACGGTACTGCGGACGGCAAGCTTGTCGGCGTTGTAACCAGCCGCGACTACCGTGTCAGCCGCATGGACCCCGCGACCAAAGTCTCCGAGTTCATGACGCCCTTTGACAAGCTCGTGTGGGCGCGTGAAGGCACCACACTCAAGGAGGCAAACGACATTATCTGGGAGCACAAGCTCAACTCCCTGCCTATTATCGACGACAGCGGCCGCCTGTGCTACTTTGTCTTCCGCAAGGACTACGAAAGCCACAAACAGAACCCCAACGAGCTGCTGGATGCGCACAAGCGCTACATTGTCGGCGCGGGCATAAACACCCGTGACTATGAACAGCGCGTTCCCGCTCTGCTGGAGGCCGGGGCAGATGTGCTGTGCATCGATTCCTCCGAGGGCCACACCGACTGGCAGCGCTTCACGCTCGGCTGGATCCGCGAGCATTACGGCGACAGCGTCAAGGTAGGCGCGGGCAACGTGGTCGATGCGGCGGGCTTCCGCTTCTTAGCTGAGTGCGGGGCTGACTTTGTGAAGGTCGGCATAGGCGGCGGCTCCATCTGCATCACCCGCGAGACCAAGGGCATCGGGCGCGGACAGGCTACCGCCGTTATCGAGGTCTGCGAGGAGCGCGACAGATACTTCAAGGAAACCGGCATTTATATCCCTGTCTGCTCTGACGGCGGTATCGTCTATGACCACCATATCACACTGGCCCTCGCCATGGGCGCGGACTTTGTGATGCTGGGCCGCTACTTCGCCCGCTTTGACGAAAGCCCCACCAACAAGGTCAACATCGGCGGCACCTACTACAAGGAGTACTGGGGCGAGGGCTCGGCCCGTGCCCGCAACTGGCAGCGCTATGACATGGGCGGCGACAAGAAGCTCAGCTTCGAAGAGGGCGTGGACTCCTATGTTCCCTACGCCGGTTCCCTCAAGGACAACGTGGCCCTGACGCTCAGCAAGGTGCGCCACGCTATGTGCAACTGCGGCGCCATGAGCATTCCCGAGCTGCAGGAGAAGGCCGTCCTGACGCTGGTCTCCCCCACCTCCATTGTCGAGGGCGGCGCCCACGACGTTATCCAGAAGGACACCTCTCCTTCCATCAAGTAAAAAACCGTATACAAAACGCGGAGACGATACGAAACGTCTCCGCGTTTTTTGCAATCCGGATTTCACCGTATCATTTCTTCAAACTCGTCCTCACTGATGATGCGGACGCCGAGGCTTTCTGCCTTGGCGAGCTTACTGCCCGCGTTTTCACCTGCGAGGACGTAGCTGGTCTTCTTCGACACCGAGCCGGAGGCCTTGCCGCCGAAGCTCTCGATAATGGCGCTGGCCTCATCGCGGGTATACTTCGACAGCGTGCCGGTGAGGACAAAGGTACGGCCGGCAAAGCGGTCGTCTTTTTTCTCCTCATGGCTTGTAAAGTCCACACCCGCCGCGCGAAGCCTGCCGATCAGGTGCATAGACTGGGGCAGCGAAAACCACTCCGTAATGAAGCCCGCCGTAATGCCGCCGATATCCGGGATGGCGGTGAGCTCTTCCGTCTTTGCGGCCATGAGAGAATCGAGATCGGTAAAATAAGAAGCCAGCACCTTGGCGGCCTTCTGCCCAACCTGCCGGATGCCAAAAGCACAGAGCAGTCGGGCAAGCCCCGCGCTCTTGCTGTTTTCGATGGCGGTCATGAGGTTTGCGGCAGATTTTTCGCCCATGCGCTCAAGCTGCGCGACCTTGTCCTTTTCAAGGTAATAGAGATCGGCCGCGGAGGAAACCAGTCCGTTATTGATGAGACTTTCGCACACCGAGATGCCGAGGCCGTCGATGTCCATGGCCTCGCGGGAAGCAAAGTGTGCGATATTGCGAAGCCGCTGGGCCGGGCATTCGGGGCTTGTGCAGCGAAGGGCCGCGCCGTCCTCATCACGGACAACGGGAGAGCCGCACTCAGGACAGATGTCCGGCATGACAAAGGGCACAGCCCAGTCGGGGCGCTTGTCCTTGTTGACGGACAGCACCTCGGGGATGATCTCTCCCGCCTTTTGCAGCAGAACCGTGTCGCCGATGCGCAGATCGAGCCGGTCGATGTTGTCCTGATTGTGAAGCGTCGCCGCCGATACTGTGGTGCCCGCGAGGCGCACAGGCTCGACAATCACCTTCGGGGTCAGCACGCCCGTCCTGCCCACCTGTACCACCACATCGAGCACCTTGCTCTCCTTCTTTTCGGGGGGGTACTTGAAGGCCACTGCCCAGCGCGGCGCCTTGGCAGTGCTGCCGAGGGCTTCGCGCTGAGAGAGAGAGTCGATTTTGATGACCGCGCCGTCCATGTCGTAAGCAAGCTCGTCCCGGTGCTCACCGAGCCATGCGATGCGCTCCACGCAGTCCTCGATTTTATCATAGCGCACATAGGGCACCGTGGGAAAGCCCATAGCCTTCATGGCATCCAGGGTCTGGGCGTGGCTGGTATACACATCGTCGGAGCTGTACTGCATGTTGAAGCAGACGATATCCAGCTTGCGGGAGGCGGCGATCTTCGGGTCGAGCTGGCGCATGGAGCCGGCGGCGGCATTGCGTGGATTGGCAAGCAGGGCCTCGCCGTTGATTTCACGCTGGGCGTTGAGCTCCCGGAACACCGCTTTGGACATGTATACCTCGCCGCGGACGATGAGACGCTCGGGGGCGTTTTCGATTCTGAGCGGCAGGGATCGCACAGTGCGCAAATTCTCTGTCACATTTTCACCGATGAGGCCGTCGCCGCGGGTCGCACCGCGCACGAAGACGCCGTTTTCATATTCCAGAGACATGGAAAGCCCGTCGATCTTCGGCTCCACGGTATAGGCATGGGGGCCGTCGATTAAGGAATCCATGCGTTCACCGAAGGCATAGAGCTCGTCGATCGAAAAAACGTCTGTCAGGCTCTCCAGCGGGACCTGGTGCTGCACCTGCTCAAACTTGCTTAAAGCCTGCCCGCCCACGCGCTGGGTCGGGGAGTCGGGCGTGACGAGCTCGGGATGTTCCTCTTCCAGCTTTTTGAGCCGCTGCATAAGCATGTCAAAGTCATAGTCGGAGATGACCGGCGCGTCCTCCACATAGTAAAGACGGCTGTGATAGTTGATCTCCTTTCGGAGAGCGTCGATTTCCTTTTGTACGTCCATGGTTTCACCCTCTATGGTAAATTCAAATAGGTCTCGGGCACTTTTCCAACAACTGTGACATCGGCGATCAGGACCTCGGTCACGACCTGCGCGCTCTCGGTCCCCCAGGGAATCAGAATGTCGATATCCACGACGACCTCCAGATTGATCTGGTGCTTGGTCTGGTTGATGCCCGCCGTCACCACATTATTCTGAAACTCCACACGGGACGAGGTCATCATGATGATCTCCTCGGGAACACCCGGCCCCCGCCCCATCAGGAGGCTGATGCCGGTCAGGTTGCCGAGAGGTACGCTTACTTTCAGTGTGCGGTTCTCCGTGGCCCCGACCACTCTGTTTAGGATTTCCGCCGAAAGGGCATTGATGCGTGCCATATTGCTGCTGACGGCTGTGATCTCCCCGGTTTCCGTTTTATCAAGACTCACGAAATATTCCGCGTCATAATCATTCTCCGCCATGATATCCGCAATGACGGCATTGACCTGCGATGTCACGATATCGCTTGCATCGGACACGGCAATGCGGCAGGAGATTTTGTTGAAAAACACAGCTACTCCTGATAGAAAGACGCAAAAACCGATCAGCAGCATCAGCAGTGTCAGTCCGGTCCCAACCCTCTTTGCAGCAGCCGGTCCGACGGTGTAGCGAAAGCGCTGTTTCGGCCGATATGGTCTGCGGTGCATGGGATCACCCCCATACACCCAGTATATGCGCTTTACTTGTCCATCATTGCGCTGACTGCCATCATGATGCCGAGCCTGCCGGATTCATAGGTCAGGCCGCCCTGCATATATACGATGTACGGCTCGCGGATGGGGCCGTCGGCAGAAAGCTCAATAGACGAGCCCTGGATGAAGGAGCCTGCCGCCATGATGACCGGGCAGTCGTATCCGGGCATGGCCCAGGGCTCCGGCGTGACATAGGAATCCACCGGTGCGCCCGCCTGGATGCCGAGGCAGAAGTGCTTCATGTTTTCCGCGCTTCCAAGCTTGACCATCTGGATAATATCCGAACGGGGCTCGAGGGCGGAGGGTGAACTGTCGATCCCCAGTTCTTTCATCATGGCTGCGCAGAAGCAGGCCGTCTTGAGCGCCTGGGCAACGATATGCGGCGCCATAAACAGGCCCTGGAACAGCAGGCGGTTGTTGCCGAGGCTGGAGCCGCACTCCCCGCCGATGCCGGGCGTCGTCAGGCGCATGGCGGCGCGCTCCACGAGTTCGGCAGTACCGGCGATATACGCCCCCGTAGGGGCGATGCCGCCGCCGGGGTTTTTAATCAGCGATCCCACCATGAGGTCTGCGCCCACATTACCGGGTTCGATGGTGTCCGTAAACTCACCGTAGCAGTTGTCCACCATGACATGGACGGCCGGATTTACAGATTTCACGGTTTTGACGATTTTTCCGATCTCGGCCACAGTCAGGCTCTTGCGATCCTCATAGCCGCGGGAGCGCTGGATCATGACCCCCGCAACGCGCTTATCCCGCACAGCCTCAGCGATTGCAATGTAGTCGGGGCCTCCGTCGGCAGCAAGTTCCACCTGTCCATAGTCAATGCCGTAAAACTTGAGCGAGCCGAAGCTGTCACCGCTGATGCCGATCGCCGTGCGCAGCGTGTCATAAGGCATGCCGGTAACGGCAAGAATTTTCTGTCCGGGTCTTGCCAGGGCAAACATGGCCGCTGTCAGAGCGTGGGTACCGTTGACAAACTGAATGCGGACAAGGGCGGCTTCTGTGCCAAAGACGTCGGCATAGATTTTATCCAATGTCTCACGGCCCAGATCGTCGTAGCCGTATCCGGTGGTCCCGGCAAAGCAGGCATCGGAGACGCGGTGGTTCTGAAAAGCCTCCATGACCTTTCGGGTATTTTCCTGGGCAACCGCGTCGATCTCCTGAAAGCGCGCGCTGAGCTTTGTCTCAGCGCGCTTTGCCATGTCGTATACTTCGGGTTTGATGTCTGAAATTTTCATAGCTTCTCCGTTTATGCAAGGTCCATAATGATGGACTTAAAATATCTGCCGCGTTCGGCAAAGTTTTTGAAATGGTCAAAAGACGCGCAGGCCGGCGAAAAAAGCACGGTATCCCCCTCCTGTGCCGCGCCGGCTGCTCTGAGAACAGCAGTTTTGAAATCGTCATCCATCTCAATTTCAAGGCCGCTTTCAGCATATTTCTTCGATGCAGTGATCGCATCATAGATCTTTCCGGCAGTGTCTCCGGTGAGAAAAACAGCCTTGGCATACTCACAAAGAGCGTCGCCTAACTCGTCAAAGGGGATATGCTTGTCGTAGCCGCCCGCGATGACGATGGGCTTTACGCGCATGGCGCGCAGTCCCGCGATGGTTCGAGTAGGGCTGGATCCGATGGAGTCGTTGATATACGTCACGCCGCGGAGCGTACGCACGATCTCCAGCCTATGCTCCACCCCGGCAAACTCCCGTGCGATCTTCGCGCAGACCTCATCCGGAACCAGGCCCTCTGTGGCTGCAAAAGCAGTGAGATAATTCAGGACATTGTGTTCACCGGGAATCCGAATTTCGGACTTCGGCAGGATGGGCCGTTCCTCTCCCCCGCTTACCCGGGTCAGGACGCCGTCTTTGAGGTAAGCGCCTTCCGGGACATGCTGTCTGTCGGAAAAATGTGTGACATGTGCTTTGGCAAAGCGCTCATAATAAGGTGTATGCGCGTCGTCCGCGTTCAGGATCAGGCGGCAGCTTTCTGTCTGGTTAATAAGGATTTCGCGCTTTGCGTCGATATAATCCTGAAAACCTTTATGTTTATCCAGGTGGTTGGGCGTGAGATTGGTGATCACCGCAGTATCCGGACAACAGTGCATGCTGTGCAGTTGGAAGGAGCTGAGCTCCAGGACAGCAATGTCATCGGGCTGCATGTCCGGGATCTCACACAAGAGGGGATTGCCGATGTTGCCGCCCAGATGCACCCGGTAACCCGAGGCTTTCAGAAGTTCAGAGATGATGGTCGAGGTCGTTGTTTTCCCGTCGCTGCCGGTGATGGCAATCACCTTGCACGGGCAGAGAGAAAGAAAGGCCTCCATCTCTGAGGTGAGCAAGCTGCCGCGGGCCTTTGCCGCCTCGATGTGCGGGTCAAATGGCATGAGGCCCGGTGTACGGAACAGAATATCATGGTCGAGGCCTTCCAGATAGTCCGGACCCAGCTTGAGTTTTGCACCGAGGGCTTCCAGCCGCTCCGCCTCCCCGCCCATTTGCTCTCGCGTGCGCATGTCGCAGGCCGTCACGTCACAGTCGTGGGCACACAGGAGCTCGATGAGCGGTACATTGCTCACACCGATGCCGAGCACCGCAATCCGCTTCCCCTTCAGGCTTTCCGCATATTCGTCCAGCGTCAATTCAACCACCTCGCAACAATCACTAACTAAAGTAGTATAGCTCTTTTCTCAGATTATTACAAGAAATATTATTGACTTGTGCATCGAAACTGAGTAAAATAAGCCCCGTGAGTCGGCCGAACGACCGCGGGCACAGGGCGAAAGCCCGTGCGTGAGGAAAGTCCGGGCTCCACAGGGCAAGGATAACGGGTAACGCCCGCCAGGGGTGACCCTCGGACAAGTGCAACAGAAATAGTCAGCCGGGTTTTTGCCCGGTCAAGGTGGAAAGGTGGGGTAAGAGCCCACCCGTCGCATGGAGACATGTGGACGCTGTAAACTCTATCCGGAGCAACACCGTGGTACGGGGACATAAAGGCCGGCCCGGCCGTCCCCAGGAGGTGGCTTGATCCCGTCGGCAACGGCGGGACTAGATAGATGGTCGTTTAAGACAGAACCCGGCTTACAGACCGACTCATACAAAAAAGACGCTGAGGCAAATGCTTCAGCGTCTTTTTGGCTGCTATGAAATTACTTGATTTCCAGTCTGCGGCTGGCGGGGATCTCCGCCGCCTTCTTCGGCAGTGTCACAGTCAGTACACCGTCATTATAGGCCGCCTCGATGCCGTCGACATTGATGCCGGACACATCAAAGCTGCGGGAGAAGGACCCGTAGATGCGTTCGCGCTTGATGTAGTTGTCCTTCTCTTCCTTATTGTCGGCCTTGCGCTCGGCGCTGATCGTCAGGCAGTCGTTTTCAATATCGATCTTGATATCTTCCTTCTTGAAGCCGGGCAACTCAGACTCAAGCTTGAAGGCGTCGCCGGTATCAAGCACATCTGTGCGGAAGGCATTGACGGCGGGAGCCGCGGTCATGAATCTGCGGTCCATCTCATCGAGCATGCGGAACGGATCGAAAGCGCTCAGGTTATGGGAATGACGGTCAAAAGGAATCAGTTCAAACATATCTATAAACCTCCAATTATTAATTACACATTTTTTCGAATCAATCTTTATCTCTTTCGTTTGATTCTGTATATAAAATACTGCGCAATTATGAAGAAATATAGCGTTATATATGAACAGAATATGAATATTAGCACTTCTTTCGCAAGAGTGCTAATATTGTCAGTCTGTATAGATCCTTTTGACTCGCGGCGATAAAGCCGAAGTCAGGCCGCAGCCCTCATCATGGTTGACCAGGGCCGCAATCTCCTGTGAGGAAAGGAAATTGCCGGAGGCATCATAGCCGAAGAACGTAACTTCGTCTCCGATCTTGCATTCGGTATCCGTCACATCGATCATACACTGGTCCATACAGCAGCAGAGCATCGGGCAGCGCTGTCCGCCGGCCAGCACAGGGGCATGGATACGGAACAGGTCCTGGTTCAGTCCGTCTCCGTAGCCTACGCCGACAGTGGCGACCAGCGTTTCTTTTTCGAGCGTGACCGCACCGCCGTAACCGAGCTTCTCCCCTGCCGGTCTTCTTTTTACCTGTGTGATGAATGCGCGGAAGCTTGCCACCTCGCTGATTACGCCGCTCGGGTTTACAGGTCTGTCCATATACAGGCGCCGCCCGCAGCGCACAGCATCCATATTATATTGAGGCCAGTTTTCCGACGAGGCGGAGCAGGCCATGTGACACAGGGGGATGGGGATGTCATGCAGGCGCAGGAAATGAAGTGCCTCCATAAAAATATCGTATTCTTTTGTGTTCAAGACTTGATCCGAAACATCAGAGAAATGGGAGAAGGCGCCGGTGATTTCCACCTGTTCACCGCAAAGCCGCAGTTCTTCGATCAGCCCGTGCAGCTCCATCGGTTCATAGCCGATACGGTGCAGGCCCGTGTCGATTTTGATCTGTCCCTTTGCCTTTTTCCCAACTCTGACAGCCGCAGCGGCTAGTTCTTTCACAAATCCGGCGTGTCCGCAGGCAAGAGTAAGCCCTGCCTCCACGGCAGCCTCCATCTGAAACGGCAGCGCCCCGCCCATAATCAGGATCTCCCGGTCGATCCCGGCTTTACGCAGCTCGAGTCCTTCGCTCACATGCGCTACCGCAATGGTACGGATCGCCGGGAACTCACACAGTGCCCGGGCAACAGGGACAAGTCCTAGCCCATAGGCGTCGTCCTTGAGCACGGGAATGAGCTGCGTATCATTGCTCAGCCCTTCGAGAATAGTCAGCGCGTTTTTCCGCAAAAGGCCCCTGTCGACAAGCAGATAAGAGTTGTGGTTGTATATATTCATTTTATTATTCATTTTTCTGTCTGCTCCTGTTTTCGTGCGGCACCTTGTACCGCTGGAAAAATCCGAGTTTGTATTATATATTATTTTCCCCATATCCGCAAGAAGAATTTGCGAAACAGCCGCTGTTTTTTCCTCATATTGTATCTCAAAAGGAAATATGCTGTGAATCGCCCTTCGGTTGTTTTTCATTTTAACAAATCATGAGTCCTTCTGTGTGCTATATTTTTGCATAATTATCTATTGACATTTGAATAGCTCGGGCGTTATACTATGGCCATCCTGAAAAAACATGAAGGAGATATACTGAAAATGAAAAGATTTGCTTTTGTCCTGGCACTGGTCATGGTGCTGGCCCTCGCGTTTGGCAGCGCATCCGCTTTTGCCGCCGACAAACTGATTATGGGCACTTCTGCCGACTATGCTCCCTTTGAGTTCATGTATCCCGATGAAAAGGGCAACCTTGTTTACGGCGGCATTGATGTCGACGTTGCCAAGTACATTGCCGAGTACACCGGCAAAGAGCTTCAGGTTGAGAACATGGGCTTTGACTACCTGCTCGCAAGTCTCCAGAAGGGTGACTTTGATATGGTCATCGCCGCCATGGAGAGCAGCGAAGAGCGTCTGAGAGCCGCCGACTTCTCCGATCCCTACTTCACCGACTATCCCCCGATGGTGCTTGTAAAGGCCGCCAACGCCGATCAATACACCGGCACCGATTCCTTTAAGGGCAAGTCCGTCGGCGCGCAGACCGCCACCACCAAGGAAAGCATTGTCCGCGATGATCTGACCGGTGCAAACCTCGTCTCCCTGCAGAACGTGAACGATCTGGTCAACCAGCTCGTCAACGACAAGATCGACGCCGTTGTGCTTGACGGTGCGGTTGCCATGCAGTTTGCCGCCACCAATGACGAGCTGGTCGTGGCCGACGTCGACCTCGGCGAGGCGTATCCCTACTGCGTTGCCGTTGCCAAGGGCGATCCGAAGGGCCTGCTGCCCGGCATCAATGAGGCTATCGCCGACATGATCAAGAACGATAAGGTGAATGAGTTTGTCGCCGCTGCCGACGCACTGGGCGATGTGGCCGTTGAAGTCTCCGCCGAGTAATCTTTACGCAAATTCAACACATTCCCATCTACAAAGCCCCCGCCGGGGGCTTTGTAGATTCGTTTATGATATAGAAAGGATGCTGTCCCTATGTGGTGGAGCAATCTCTTTACGGACATGAGTCCGGCAAGCTTTTTTAACTTTTCTTTTTTGCCGAAATACGCTGCCTTCTTCATTCAGGGCATAGAATATACGCTGCTGCTGGCGGTAGTTTCGGTGTTGCTGGCGGTGCTGCCCGCCCTGCTGCTGGCCCTGATGCGGCTGAGCAAGAGTAAACTGGTGCGCGGCATTTCCGGTGCGTATATTGCGATCTTTCGCTCCACCCCGCTTCTGGTGCAGCTATCGATCATCTACTTCGGTCTGTTCGGTGTGATCAGCATTCCGCGCTATTCTCTCTTCGGTTTTGTGGATCTGAGCCGTTTCATCCCCGGTGTTGTGGCGCTTGCACTCAACAGTTCAGCCTACGTGGCTGAAATCTTCCGCGCCGGTATTCTGGCAGTGGATGCCGGCCAGATGGAAGCCGCGCGATCCCTGGGCCTTTCCAAGATGGACGGAATGCAGCTTGTCGTGCTGCCCCAGGCGATCAAGAACGTGCTGCCGGCTCTTGCAAACGAGATCGTCACGATGGTCAAGGAGAGCTCCATCTGCTCAACACTCGGTATGGCGGAATTGATGTTCGGCGCAAAGGCCGTTGCATCTTCCACCTATATCACGCTCGCCCCTTATACGATGGCAGCGCTCATTTATTTCTGCATCAACTACCCGGCCTCCAAGGCGATCGAGGCCATTGAAAGGAGGATGCGCCGTGGCGACAAACAATGAAATTATCCGTGTCGAACATGTTGTCAAAAAATTTGACGGCGGCATCACGGCCCTCGACGACTGCAGCCTGAGCATCAAGCGCGGTGAAGTCGTCTCAATCATCGGTCCCTCCGGCTCCGGCAAATCCACCATGCTGCGCTGCCTGAATCTGTTGGAGGTTCCCACCTCCGGCAAGGTCATTGTGGACGGCGTGGATATCACTGATGAAAAGGTAGACCTGGACCTGCACCGCCGCAAGATGGGCATGGTCTTTCAGCACTTTAACCTTTTCCCCCATATGACGGTAAAAAAGAACATTACGCTTGCCCCGGTCCGTCTCAAGCTCAAGACCCGCCAGGAGGCAGATGCGGTCGCCATGAAGCTTCTGGAGCGCATCGGTCTTGCCGATAAAGCGGACACCTTCCCTGCCATGCTCTCCGGCGGCCAGAAGCAGCGCATTGCCATTGTCCGGGCGCTTGCCATGGAGCCCGAAGTCATGCTCTTCGATGAGCCGACCTCCGCCCTGGACCCCGAGATGGTCGGCGAGGTGCTGGACGTCATGAAGGAGCTTGCGAAAAGCGGCATGACCATGGCGGTGGTAACACACGAGATGGGCTTTGCCCGTGAAGTTGCCGACCGGGTCATCTTTATGGACAGCGGCAAGATCGTCGAAGTCAACACGCCCAACGAACTCTTTGATCACCCGCAGAATCCCAGGACAAAACTGTTTTTGTCAAAGGTCCTCTGATATAAAGAAACCGCCCTTTTGGGCGGTTTCTTTATATCAGAAGTCCGATCACGATGCCGCTTAAAGCCGAGAGCACATAGCTGATGGCAACGACGGAGAGGTTTTCGCGCATGCTGCGGTTGGTGCGAAACAGCACCAGCATGCCCATACCGGCGTTGGAGAGAAGCCCGGCAAAGAGGCCCCCGACTCCGATGATGCCGGAGATATACGCTTGCGTCAGGATCACAGATACAGAGCAGTTCGGGATCAGGCCGAGCAGTGCCAGAAACAGCGCGCCGGCAACCGGACGCGCAAGTACCGTGCCGCGCAGCCTGTCCGGCTCAATATTGGCAAGAATCAGATTCAGAACAAAGGTCACGACAATCAGCATGCCGGCAATTTTTGCGGTATGTACCAGCGCGGAATGAAGGGCGCTCCCCTCTTCCTCCTCGCATTCGCAGTGCTCTCGTTCGCAGAAGGAGTGGATATCCTTGCGGGCAAACAGGCCCTTCGCAAAATAATCGACCAGGTAGCCGAGCACAATGCCAAGCCCCGCCTTTGCCGCAACGATGCGCAGGATCCTGCCCATGCCGATTTCTCCGGCAGACGAGAGCATAATGGGCAGCATCTCATCCGAGGTGGCGAAGAACACGGCCAGCATCGTACCGGCCGTAATAGATCCGGTGGAAAACAGCGTTGCCGCCGCGCCGGAGATGCCGCACTGCGGCACCACACCCAGAAGGCCGCCGACAGCGGGCCCGGCCTTGCGGGAATAGGCATGCAGGATATTTTCGTCCAAACGTTTGCTGCGCTCCAGAAGCTCCATAAGCAGATAGGCAACAAACAGAACCGGGATGCTCAGTGCACCGTCTTTCAGTGCGTCCAGCGCGCAGTCAAGAATCATATCAGACAAGGGGAATATCTCCAATCGTTCATACATTGTTTTGTATCTTAACTGTTGGGAATACAGTTTGTCAAGGACTATTGTCTGTGATATAATCGTAAAAAACTTTCATGGAGATTTTTGTTTATGAATATCTGTGTTTTCGGTGCTTCGTCCGACAGGATCGAGAAGGTTTATTTTGACGCGGCATATACCCTCGGTGTTCTGATTGCGCAAGGCGGACACCGGCTCGTTTTCGGCGGCGGAAACGAGGGTCTGATGGGTGCCTGCGCCCGCGGCGTCCTCAGTGAAGGCGGCAGGCCCCTCGGTGTCGCGCCCCGTTTTTTCGATGAACCCGGCATCCTCATGAAAGAAGAGTGCGATTTTGTTTTTACAGAAACCATGTCTGAGCGTAAGGCCCGCATGGAGGCGGAAGCTGACGCCTTCGTCGCACTTCCCGGCGGCATCGGCACCTATGAGGAATTCTTTGAAGCCTTGACGCTCAAACAGCTCGGGCAGCATTACAAGCCCACGGCTCTGCTCAATACGGCAGGATACTACAATGTGCTCGATTCCTTGCTGCGCGGGACGGCGAGCCGGGGCTTCATGTCGGATTCCGTACTTGGATTGTATGCGCTGTGCGCCTCCCCGGCAGACGCGCTCACACACATCACAGCGCCCGCTCATATTCCGGATCATCGCACTTCCCTTTCTTCCTACAGTCGATAAAGGCAACTCACAAACCGTATTTTCCCGGGAAAGTGCGGTTTTTTCTTTTCATGCTATTGAATTGACGTTGTTTTTTTGTTAATATAAGTTATTAATAAAAAACGAAAAGTTGACATGCCATGAAAAACAAGGACTGGAACATCAATTTTACCAGGCCTGCCGCAGCGCGTGCGCTGACGCAGGCCGGCTTTACGCCGCTTTTGAGTCAGGTGCTTGCCCTGCGCGGCGTCGAAAATGCCGAACAGGCGAAAAAACTCTTGTACGGCGGAAAAGAGACACTGCACGACCCCCTGCTGATGCTTGGGATGGACAGTGCGCGAGCAAGAGTGGTGAAGGCCATTGAGCGGCGCGAAACCGTCGCCGTCTTTGGGGATTACGATGTGGACGGCATCACCTCCACATGCATGCTGACAGACTGGCTCAGAAGCAAGGGGCTCACCTGCTATTATTATATCCCCGACCGGAATGAAGAAGGCTACGGCCTCAACTGCGGCGCGCTTGATACCCTAAAGGCAAAAGGCGTAACGCTTGTCATCACGGTCGACTGTGGTATTACCGCGGTGGAGGAAGCGGACTACGCGCGCACGATCGGTGTTGATATGGTTATTACCGATCACCACGAGTGCCGCAGCGACGCTCTGCCTGACGCAGCGGCGCTGGTAGACTGCAAGCAGGACGGGGATACTTACCCCAACAAGAATCTTGCGGGAGTGGGCGTGGCGCTCAAGCTGGTGTGCGCCTGCGAAGGCGGCAGCGACCTGGCTCTCGCTCGCTATGCCGATCTGGTGGCGATTGGGACGATCGCGGACGTAATGCCGCTGACCGATGAAAACCGTTATCTTGTTCGCTTGGGGCTTGAGCAGATCGTACGTTGTCCCCGGCCCGGCATTGCCGCCATGCTGCGGGAATCGTCCATAGAGCCTGCGCGGCTGACCGCTTCCACCATCGGCTTCAGTCTGGCGCCGCGCCTCAATGCTGCCGGGCGTCTCGGGAGAGCGTCCATTGCGGCAAAGCTCATCCTCACGAACGATGAGGCAAGCGCCGTAAATCTTGCTCGGGAGCTTTGCGATTTGAACCGCAGACGTCAGAGCATCGAGAACGATATCTGGAAGGAAGCCAACGCCCAACTTCAGGGTGTAACGCCGGACGGGCCGATCGTGCTGGCGAGCGAGAGCTGGAACCAGGGTGTGATCGGCATTGCGGCTTCCCGCCTTGCCGAGCAGTATTCCCTGCCTGCCATCATTGTCTGTTTAAACGGTGACATTGGCAAGGGTTCCTGCCGCAGCTACGGCGGATTTAATCTGTTTGAGGCTTTGTCGGCCTGCTCCGAGCATCTGATCGGGTTTGGCGGGCACGCGCTTGCTGCCGGTCTCAACGTCAGGCGCGACAAGCTGCACGATTTCCGCGAGGCTCTTCGCGCCTATTACAAAGAGAATAAACCCGAACCGAAGCCGGAAGTGCAGTGCGATCTGCTCCTCACAGACCCCAGGCTTTTGTCGCTGGACAACGTGCGATCCCTCGATCTGCTGGAACCCTATGGCAACGCGAACCCGAAGCCGCTTATGTGTGTCAGCGCTGTGCGGCTTGAGGCTATGAGTGAAGTCGGCGGCGGCAAGCATACACGCCTGCGCATCCGGATGGGCACCGCGCATTTTGAGTGTATCTTCTTCTCCCACAGCGCTGCCGAAACCGGTGTACATGAGGGAGAACTGATCGACCTGGCGTTTACGCCTCAGATCAACGAATATCGTGGGAATATCTCTGTTCAGTTGGTAGCTGCAGCGGTGCGGCCGCACGATCCGCGTGATTTGTGTGATGCCATTTTGCACGAGCAGCCAGACTGTGAATGGGCTGCCGCTGCTTACTGCCCGGAACGCGCCGATTTTGTGAGGATCTGGCGCGGCATGTGCAAGGATTATCACGTGGGCGGCAGCACTGACACCGTTCTGGCACAGTGCCCAGAGGAAATGGAACCGGAAAAATTCTGCCTGTGTCTGATGGCGCTCAGGGAGGTCGGACTCCTTGCGGGGCCCGAAGGGACGATTTATAACGCGGCCCAGCGGAATATCAGCGGCAAAGCGGATCTTGAAGCCACGAAGCTGATTTCAAGCCTTCGCAGTTTTCAATAGATAATGGGAGAATACAATGGACACGCAGGAACACAAAAACAGTGTACAGGACCCCGACGTACTGTTTGAGGCGCTTATCAAAAAAATCAAGGAAAACACACACAACATGGATCTGGGCCGCATCCGGGCAGCCTATGCCATGGCGCGCATGGCCCACTCCGGGCAGCTCAGGCGCGACGGCTCGCCCTATGTGACGCACTGCATTGCGGCAGCCGATATCAGTGTTGACATAGGGCTGGATGAGGATTCTGTCATTGCGGCTCTTTTGCATGACGTGATTGAGGACACAAGCCTCACCCATGAGGACATCGCCCGCCAGTTCGGCACGGCGGTTGCGGACATCGTGGAGGGCGTCACGAAGCTGACGCGCGTACAGTATACCAGCAAGGAGGATGAACAGGCCGAGAACCTGCGCAAGATGCTCCTGGCCATGGCCAAGGATATCCGCGTCATCCTCATCAAGATTGCCGACCGTCTGCACAACATGCGTACCATGGCCTGGCAGAGTCCGGAGAAGCAGAAATCCAAATCCCTCGAGACCATGGAGATCTATGCCCCCATTGCGCACCGTCTCGGTATGCAGCGGGCCAAGTGGGAGCTGGAGGATCTTTCCCTCCAGTACCTCGATCCCGAGGGTTACAGACAGATCACCGACTATCTGACCGAACGCATGCCCGAGCTGGAACGCTTCATGGACTCCATGAAGGCAAAGATCCAGAATCGTCTGGAGGCCGAGGGCGTGCAGTCCACCATCTACTGCCGCATCAAGCATGTCTATTCCATCTACCGCAAGATGTATGCGCAGAAGCTGGACATGGACGGCATCTATGACCTGTGTGCCTTCCGCGTCATTGTCGACTCCATCCCCGACTGCTACAACGTGCTGGGCATCATCCATGACATGTATAAGCCTGTGCCCGGCCGTTTCAAGGATTATATCTCCACGCCCAAGCCCAACATGTATCAGAGCGTGCACACCACCGTTATCGGCTCGGAGGGCATCCCCTTCGAGGTGCAGATCCGTACCTGGGAAATGCACTATACCGCTGAGTATGGTGTCGCGGCACACTGGAAGTACAAAATGGGCGCAAGCGCCAACACCGCTCTGCGGGCAGGCGACGAGAACACCTTCGCCTGGATCAGAAGGCTTTTGGAGAGTCAGCAGGAGTCCGATGCCTCCGACTTCTTCCACAGTCTCAAGGTGGACATGTTTGCCGATGAGGTGTTCGTCTTCTCCCCCAAGGGTGACGTCATCAATCTTCCCGCCGGGGCCACTCCCATCGACTTTGCCTACTTCATTCACTCCGACATCGGCAACCACATGGTGGGCGCGAAGGTCAACGGCCGCATCGTCACCTACGACTATGTGCTGCAAAACGGCGACATTGTGGAGATCCGCACCTCCAAGAGCGCGCCCGGCCCCAGCCGCGACTGGCTCAGCACCGCCAAGAGCAATTCTGCCCGCACAAAAATCAAACAATGGTTCAAGAAGGAACGGCGAGATGAGAACATCATACGCGGCCGCGCCATGCTGGAGGATGAGCTCAAGCACAACGGCCTGACCATCGACGATGTCAGCGATGACGCCATTGCCGCTCCCATCCTCAAGCGCTTCTCCTTTACCTGTATGGATGACATGTTTGCCGCCATCGGCTACGGCGGACTGACCGCGACGAGAGCCGCAAACCGCCTGCGCGACGCGCTCAAAAGCCAGGAGCCCAAGGGCAAGACAGCGCTTGACAAGGTGTCCGAGGCCGCCGAGAGGCGCGAGAATCATGCTCCCAAGAAGGAGGGCAAGGCTGTCCACGGCATTCTTGTGGAAGGTCTTTCCAACTGTCTGGTCAAGTTTTCCCGCTGCTGCACACCGGTACCGGGCGACGATATTATGGGCTTCATCACCCGCGGTCAGGGCGTATCCATCCACCGGCGAGACTGCACCAACTGTCAGCAGCTTTTAAGCCAGCCTGAAAACGCAGGCCGCTGGGTGGAGGTCTCCTGGGCGGGCAAGATCACCGAGAGCTATCTGACCACCATCATGATCTCCGCCAAGGACCGCAACGGCATGGTCATGGATGTGGCAACCGTTCTCAACTCCGTCAACGCGAAGGTCCATTCCCTCAACGCCCGCACCACAGGACTCAACTTCGGTGTGGTGTCGGTAACGCTGGAGGTTAAGGACGCCACCGAACTCAAGTACATCACCTCAAAACTCACGCAGATCCCCGGCGTCATGAATGTCACCCGAAACGGGATGTAAAGGAGAAACTATGCGCGCTGTTGTTACCCGTGTACGCTCCGCCTCTGTCTCGATCGATGAGAACGTAGTCGGTCAGATCGGCAAGGGCTTTCTTGTGCTGCTCGGCGTTCATGAAGAAGATACCGAAAAAGAGGCCTTGAAGATTTCGGACAAGATCTGCGGTCTTCGCATCTTTGAGGATGAAAACGGAAAGATGAACGTAAACCCTGCCGATGCAGGGGCTGAACTGCTGATCATCAGCCAGTTTACACTTTTTGCGGACTGTAAATCCAGGCGGCCCGGGTTTTCAAAAGCCGCACGGCCCGAGACCGCGATCCCGCTTTATGAGCTTGTGATCCGGGAGTGCCGTGATCGCGGATTCCACGTGGAGACCGGCGTCTTCGCCGCTGATATGCAGGTCGCCTCCGTCAACGACGGGCCTGTTACCATTCTTTTGGATACAAAGGAGCTTTAAAAGCCATGCTCATTAAAACCATCCCTGTCGGACAATTGGAAACCAACTGTTATATCGTAACGGATGAAAACACCCTGGACTGTGCCGTCATTGATCCGGGCGATGAATCCAATACCATTCTGGATTACCTGGAAATGAATCACCTGAAATGCCGCGCCGTGCTGCTGACCCATGGGCATTACGACCATGTAGGCGCTGTGGACGCGATTGCGGAGGAAACGGGCGCGGCGGTCTATATGAATGAGCGGGATGATACGCGCCATGCCGCCGATCCCCATCTGCCCTATACGCTGAAAGCGAATGGCAAAAGCTATGATGACGGCGACGTGATCGAACTCGGCGGCCTGCGCTTTGAGGTGATCGCAACACCGGGCCACACGCCCGGCGGCGTTACACTCCGTTGCGAGGATGCGCTTTTCACCGGGGATACCCTCTTCAAAGGCAGCTGCGGCAGGACTGATTTGCCCGGCGGCAATATGGAGCAGGAGCTCAAGTCTCTGCGCCGGATCTGTGAGCTGCCGGGAGATTACGAGGTATATCCCGGCCATATGGATTCGAGCACACTGGAGCGGGAACGGGAATTCAATTACTACTGTCGGGCCGCCATGCGAGCCTGATCAAAGGAGGTATATCCATGTCTTTCTTTTCCAGACTCTTTCGGAAACATGCTGCGCCCGTTAAGACAGTACCGGACAAGCCTGCCGACCGCAGCGTCCCCGCGCAAAGCGGTGCGGATGCCCTGTCGGAGCTCCGTCATCAGGCCCGCACCGGAGACCCGAAGCTCAGTGGCAAGCACCGCAGCGGCTCTTTTTAAACGAACAGAAGCACCGCCCTCGGGCGGTGCTTCCTTTTATGTTTATGCAAAGGGGCATTTGCCCTTGGGGGCCTTGGGAAGCTCTTTCTTTTTGATCATGGCCGCAATCAAGTGATGATGCATGCCGAAGAGATAGCCCATTCCAAACAGCCCGATGCTGCCGAAGATGCAGGCCAGAATGCGATGGAAGGCTTTTTTCGTTTTCTTCTTGAGCTTTTTCTTTTCCTTGCTGATCAGCTTATCCGCGAGCCTGGGTTTATTCATATCAAGTCCTCCTGTTATTCATAGTTATAACAGAATTACTTTACCACATACGGATACAGTTGGCAAGTATCAGGCGTCTACCTTGGGAAGGCCTGCGAAGCCGACGGCGAGATCCTCATCCGTGGGGATGTAGTCGCTCATCTGACCGTCATTGAACTTCTGGTAAGCCATCAGATCGAAGTAACCGGTGCCGGTGAGGCCGAAGAGGATGTTCTTCTCCTCCCCTGTCTCGCGGCAGCGCAGAGCCTCGTCCATGGCCGCCCGGATGGCATGGCTGCTCTCGGGTGCCGGCAGGATGCCCTCGGAGCGGGCAAAGAGCTCCGCCGCTTCAAAGACCGAGGTCTGCTCGACCGCGCGGGCTTCCATATATCCGTCATGATAGAGCTGGCTGAGCGTAGTGGACATGCCGTGGAAGCGCAGGCCGCCTGCGTGGTTCGGAGACGGGATGAAGCCGCTTCCCAGCGTGTACATCTTGGCAAGCGGGCAGATCATGCCGGTGTCACAGAAATCATAGGCAAACCTGCCGCGGGTAAAGCTCGGGCAGGAGGCGGGCTCGACGGCGATAATGCGGTAATCTGCCTCGCCGCGAAGCTTCTCCCCCATGAAGGGGGCGATCAGGCCGCCGAGGTTTGAGCCGCCGCCGGCACAGCCGATGATGATGTCGGGCTTGACGCCGATCTTGTCGAAGGCGGCTTTGCTCTCAAGACCGATGATGCTCTGGTGCAGCAGGACCTGGTTGAGGACACTGCCCAGCACATAGCGGTATCCGGGGTTCTGGGTGGCAACTTCCACCGCTTCGGAGATGGCACAGCCGAGGGAGCCGGTGGTACCGGGATGCTCGGCCAGGATCTTTCTGCCGACCGCCGTCTCGGTAGACGGCGAGGGGGTAACGCTCGCGCCGTAGGTGCGCATGACCTCGCGGCGGAAGGGCTTCTGCTCATAACTTACCTTTACCATGAATACCTTGCAGTCCAGACCCAGGTACGCGCAGGCCATAGACAGGGCCGTGCCCCACTGTCCGGCGCCGGTTTCGGTGGTCACGCCCTTGAGGCCCTGCTTTTTGGCGTAGTAGGCCTGGGCAATGGCAGAGTTGAGTTTATGGCTGCCGGAGGTGTTGTTGCCCTCAAACTTGTAATAGATCTTTGCCGGGGTGTCCAGCACCTTTTCCAGGCAGTAGGCACGCACCAGCGGAGACGGACGGTACATCTTATAGAAATCCAAAATGTCCTGCGGGATCGGGAAGAAAGCGGTATCATTGTCAAGCTCCTGCTTTACCAGCTCCTCACAGAAGATCGGGGTCAATTCTTCGGCGCTGAGGGGTTTGCCCGTCCCGGGGTTGAGCAGAGGCGCGGGCTTGACCTTCATATCGGCCCGGAGATTATACCAGGCCTGCGGGATTTCATTTTCATCCAGATAGGTTTTGTACGGAATTTTGTTTTCAGACATGGGAATCGCTCCTTTTTTCAGTGTCAGAGACAAAAACAAAAGCCCCTGTCTCTGCAAAACGCAGGGACAAGAGCCAAAGCTCCTGCGGTACCACCCGGCTTGGCGCATTCGCGCCCACTCTTGCGTGCCGTCACACGCCGGCCCTGTGATAACGGATCGCCAACTCCGTCGCCCATACTTGGGGCCTCCCCCGTTCTGTTTGCCCTCACGGGTCCATTCCTCCGCACGCGCCCTGCTGTCTCACACCAAACGGCAGCTCTCTGAAAGGGAGCGGATTGCGAAGTACTCCTCCCGCTCTTCGGTTTGGGCACATCATAGCACTAACGATTTAAAGTGTCAAGGACTTTCGACGGTTTTCAGAATTTTATTTTCGTTTCAGTTTGTATATTTGTGATTATCAGGTTGACTTCATGCTGAAATTCCTGTACAATTGTTTATAAAAAACAAATCCACCTGCTGCCATGCCATATGAAAGGAATATCCCATGGAAGAGCGCCTGGATCAATATATACTTGACAGCTTTGACAACGCCCTTGCATCGGGCTGTATACAGGTTTACTACCAGCCGGTGATCCGTACGATATCCGGTCAGCTCTGCAGTTTTGAGGCGCTGGCCCGCTGGATCGATCCCGAGCGCGGCATGCTGCGCCCGGATGATTTTATTCCGGTTTTGGAGCGCGAGAAACTCATCCATAAGCTTGACAGCTTTGTCGTCGGCGAGGTGTGCCGTCGTATTCGTCAGACCGTTGAAAGCAAAGATACTCCCATTCCTGTGTCCGTCAACCTCTCCCGCATGGATTTTACCCTGTGTGATATTTTCTCTGTGGTGGACGAGAGCGCACGTTCAAATCACATTCCTCATGATTTTCTGTATATCGAGATCACAGAAAGTGTCCTGGCTGAACAGGAAGGACAGATGCGCGATGTGGTGGAACGCTTCCAGAAGGCGGGCTACCAGATCTGGATGGACGACTTTGGCAGCGGTTATTCCTCGCTGAATATGCTCAAGGACTATTCCTTCGATGAGCTCAAACTCGACATGCGTTTTCTCAGTTCTTTCAGCCAGCGCTCCCGCCGCATTCTGACTTCCATCGTCCAGATGGCAAAAGACATCGGCATGCACACGCTGGCCGAGGGTGTGGAAACGGAAGAGCAGTTTGCGTATCTGCGCAATATCGGCTGTGAGAAGGTACAGGGCTTTTACTTCGGCAGACCTTTGCCGTTTGACGATGCGGTTGAGGCGCTCCGCGAGAAAAACATCAGCGTAGAGCTGCCGCGCCACCGAAAGTATTATGACGATATCGGCCGCATCGACTTTCTCAGCTCCGTTCCTTTTCTGAGCCAGTCGGAGAAAAAAAAGATCGTTACCGCGCGTCAGCTCAACAGTATCCCTCTGGCCCTGGCTGAGATCAGACGCGACAGCTTTACCATACTCTTCTGCAACAGCGCCTATGAAACAATCATAAGTGGAATCGACTTTCTGCCCGAAGCGATGCACACCTGGCATCCCGGTGAGAGCTCCCCCCTCTCCATGATCCCGGCCCGGGTGCTGAGTCTTCTGGAAAGCACCAGAGAGCAGGGAAACGGGCGCATGCTCTTCGTATCGCACGAGGAATACTATGAGCTCAAGACCAAGTGCATTGCCAGGCGGCGCAACGCGTACAGCGTGCTTATGCAGCTGAACAATCTTTCACAGGCATCCCAGGCAACCAGCACCGCAAGGCTTGATGAAGGTCTGAGGCAGATCTACACGCTCTTTGACCGCATCACACTTATCGATATGAACAACGACAGCATCACACCGCTGTACGTGGATCTGAAAGACTTTCTCACCGCCAGTACCGGCGGCATCCGGAATCTCGCCCGCGATTTCGCCGAGCACTGGATTTATCCGGCGGATCAGGCCGCCTACCTGCAGATGTGGGATTTTTCCACGCTGGAGCAGCGTCTGGACGCTTCGGGACGCAGTTCCCTGTCCGGATGCTTTCGCTGCCGTATGATCGACGGACAGTATAACTGGAAGCAGTTCATCGTCCTGCGCTATCAGCCGGGAGTGGTTCTGGAGCTGATCCACAACGCGCAGGCCGAGCTTACTCCTTTCCAGCTTCGGGAAGACGAGGCGGACACCATATCGGCTGAGATGCTTTGGAATAACCTCATCCGCTCTGATGTGGTGCGCCTGTTCTGGAAGGACCGTGACCGGCGTTTTCTCGGGGCAAGCCGCGGCTTTCTCGATTACTACGGCTTCAGCTCCCTGCAGGATCTGGTCGGAAAAACCGATGAGGAACTGGGCTGGCATATACATCCGGATCTCTATATGAATGACGAGCTGCGCGTCATCCATGAAGGCATCACCACCCACAACATTCCCGGAAAATGCCTTTCCAACGGGGAGAATCGCGAGATTCTGGCCAACAAAACTCCGCTTTTCAATGATGCGGGCGATATTGTGGGCCTGCTGGGTTCCTTTATCGACAGAGAGCTTCTCAACATGCACGATCTGCGCGGGCAGGATACTGCCAACCGTGACGAGATGACGGGGCTTCTCAACTCCCGCGGCCTGTTTGAGCACGTGCATTCCTTTCAGGACGAATACTATCTGCGCAATACCGACTTCATGCGCCTGCACGTTTCCATTGATGACCTTGCCTCCATCAACCGGCAGTACGGTTTTGTCTTCGGCGACAAGGTGATCGCGGCCCTCGGCCATGAACTCAAGAAAGCCTTCGGCCTTACCTCTGCCGTCGGGCGCATCAACGGCTATCAGTACGTTGTGCTCCGCCAGATCCGCAGCAAAAACGAGGCCGCGTCGATCCAGTCCACTGTCCGACAGATCGCCGAGAGCATCCGTGAGGTCGACGGAACACCTGTCACGCTCTATCTCTCCATCGGCTATTCCCTGTATTCCGAATTTGAAGATATCGAGGAGATGACGCAGAGCGCTGAAATGCGGCTGCTCACCGACCATGACGAGCACGCCCCGCTTGAAAGCCGTCATTCCCATTCTTCCGACTTTTTCCGCCTGTATGACAATCTTCCCATTGCATATACCGTGTACAAGGTCCATATCGATCAGCACAACAAAGTCACTGACGCGCAGCTTTTCTATGCAAACGATCTTTTTGTCCGGCGCACGGGAATGTCTCTGGACAAGCTGCTGGGCCACAGTGTCAAAACGCTGATCCCGGGTCTGGGCGACAAATGGTTCGATATGGCCGAGCGCGCCGCCTTAAAGGGTGAAACCATTGTCGACACCATGCACATCGGCGCAATTGGCATCACCGTATACATCACAGCCAACCAGATCATCCGTCCCGGCTACTGCGCCTTCACTTATCAGCTGCTCGACGGCGACGGCAAACCGATCCGGCCTCCCCTGGCCGATCCCCCCAAAAAAGCCGACGGCGGTACCGGTACCTGAACCGGTCCCGCCGTCGGTTTATTCCAGCAGCATTTTGATATGGGGGATCCCATCCTCCAAAAATTCCTCGGAAACCTGCCGGAAGCCGAGCTTTTCATAGAGGCCGCTGGCATAAGTCTGGGCCTCTACGTAGACAGCATCCGCGCCGAAGACTTCTCTTGCCGCGTCGATGCCTGCCTGCACGATTTTTGTGCCGAGACCCATGCGGCGTCTGACGGCGATGACTCTGCCGAGAGCCGCATTTAGGCTCTTCACACCTTTGTCCAGCACACGCACATAGGCTTCGATCCCCGCCTCGTCCTCAAGCCAGACATGCAGCGCGGCCCGGTCAAGATCATCCAGTTCCGGGTAAGGGCAGCGCTGCTCCACCACAAAGACATCGACGCGCAGCTTCAATATGGCATAGAGTTCGTCCGGCGTCAGTTCCTGAAATCGTTTAACATACAGCTGCATGCGGATCACCCTTTTGCTTGTGTTTTTTCTTTTTTATACTTATAATGTCATACAGCAGCTTCGATGTCAAGCGCACGGAGGAAATCATGAAAACAGAGATCACCCATCCCTTCCCCGCCCTGTATGATCGGGATTCCCGTATTCTGATCCTGGGCTCCTTTCCCTCGGTCAAGTCCCGGGAGCAGCGGTTTTTCTACGGCCACCCGCAAAACCGCTTCTGGCGTGTCATGGCCGCTGTGCTTGATTGTGAGACCCCGCAGAGCATTGATGAGAAAAAAGAGATGCTGCTGAATCATCATGTGGCACTATGGGACTCCATTGCAAGCTGCAGCATCGAGGGCTCCTCCGATGCCAGCATCGAAAATGTTGTGCCGAATGATCTCACGCCGATCTTTTCAGCGGCAAAGATCCGACAGGTTTTCTGCAACGGGAAAAAATCCTGGGAGATGTATCACCGTTACATCGAACCGATGAGCGGAAGGCCCGCTGTCTGCCTGCCCTCCACAAGCCCCGCAAACGCAGCCTGGTCGGTTGAGCGGCTTACGCAGGCATGGCGGCAAGCCCTTGTGCCATATCTGTATGTGTCCGGCGAGGCATAACGCAAAATCTTGAGAAATTGTGAAAAAAACACTTGAAATGTCCCATAGTCTATGATATACTTCAAAAGCTGTCTAGTGAACATAATTCGAAAGGATTGAAATACATGTCTGCACTTACGATCGTTTTCACTATTCTTCAGGTTCTCTCCGGCCTGGCTGTCACCGTTATCGTGCTTATGCAGAGCGGCAAGAGCGCGGGTCTTTCCGGCTCTATCTCCGGCGGTGCCGATACCTTCCTCTCCAAGGGCAAGGCCAAGACCCTGGACGCGAAGCTTGCAAAGGCTACCAAGTGGTTTGCCCTGGCTTTTGTTCTGCTGACTCTGATCCTGAATCTGATCTGATCTTCAGGCAATATAATCCCCCATGCATTGTTGATTACCGTACAGTGCATGGGGGATTTTTGCGCATGTGATTCGGCTGCCCCGACAGGGGTGAGAATCGCGCGCTTCCATCAGGTTTCTCTGTGAAAGGTAATCTTTCACAGAAAAAGACGCTCTTCGTGAGCGTCTTTTTTGCTGCCTATTTCCAGTCCTTCCAGATCTCCGGGCAGTAACCGACGGTGGCCTGCTTCCCGTTTCGCACGACGGGTGTCTTGATCAGCTCCGGCACTTCATAGAGCTTGTCGAGCTTTGCCTCCGTCGTTGCAAGATACTGGAAAAGCGGATAGTCCTGATCGTCCGTATTCACCATATTGTCGAGGCCGACGGCGTTTTTGACGCTGGTGATCTCACCCCTGCTCATACCGTATTTCAGGATATCGATATACTGGTATTTGATGCGGCGCTCCTTGAACCAGCGCTCGGCCTTCTTGCTGTCAAAGCATTTCGCGCGGCCCCAGATTTGAATATTCATCGTTTGCAACCTCGTTTATGTTGGTTTAGCTCAGTATAGTGAATCCGGCGCCTGCTGTCAAATATTTCTTGAACTCTCCCTGAAGCATGAAGCCAGCCTGCTCTGACGGCAGTTGACTTTTCTGTATCACTGCATCATATGGACATTAATATGTTCGTAGCTCATCTCTATGCCGTTTTTCGCAAAGGTTTCACGCACATGCTCATTGAGATCGAAATACACATCCCAGTAATCCGCATTTTTGGCCCAGACCCTTGCAACATACTTAATGGAACTTGCGTCGTATGACAGCAGGCGCACAAAGGGCGCGGGATCGGAAAGGATGCGGCCGTCCATGGCGATTGCCTCCTCGATCGCTTTTTTGACATTCTCAGTCGATGCATCATAGGAGGCGGAGAATGTGAGATCTACACGCCGATTCTGCTCACGGCTGTAGTTTTTCACCGCGGCAGAGGTGAGATCCCCGTTGGGAATGGCAATGGAGATATTGTCCGGGGTGTTGAGCACGGTGTTGAAAAAGCCGATATTCTTCACGGTACCGACTTTGTCGCCCAATTCGACAAACTCCCCCTCCTTGAAGGGCTTGTTGATCAGCAGCATGATGCCGGAGAAAAAGTTCGTCAGAAGATTCTGTACCGACAGGGACAAGGCAAGACCTGCTACGCTGAGCACGGCCACAAGAGAAGTGGCATTGATGCCGAAAGCGCCGGCCACGATGATGATCGTCAGCGCCCACAGCAGCGTTGTGATGAGCTTTGTGATGAGGTTTTTGATGGGAACATCCAGCTTGGTCGCCCGGCTCAGCGCCCGGTTCATGACCGTCTTTACGATCCGGATGGCAATGCAGCAGACCAGAAATGTGATAACACCGGAGATTATCGTGTCAAATGCCATATTTCCGGTCAGGGTATTCAGGTTTGCGCGCGCCTGCTGTACGGTTTGTTCAACGTCCATGAGATGACCTCCTTTACTATTTCTGTTTCCTGTTTGATTTTATCACCGATACACACGGCCTACAAGAGCGCTTATACAATGTTCAAGTCTTTCAATCAAGACAAGAATGCAAGTGCGGGGACGACTTTGGAAAGCCGTCCCCGTACTGCCATTTTACCAAAAACTCAGCGCTGATGATGCAGGGGGTAATGAATGTGCAGCAGCTCGTGGGCGCGGCCCTTGAGCAGCTCGTCGTAGATGTAGCCAAGAGCCGGGTTCTGCTGCGGGATCTTGAGCTCGCAGGCATCGTCGGCCTTGAAGATGGCGTCCATGCGTTCCCGCTTGCGGGCATTGGAGGCGGGGGGCTGACCGCCGCCGCCGATGCAGCCGTTGGGGCAGGCCATGACCTCGATGAAGTCGAAGTACTCCTCCCCGCTCTGCACCTTTTCAATCAGCTTGTCCGCGTTGCCGAGTCCGTTTGCCACCGCGATTTTGAGGCTCAGATCACCGGCCGTCACGGTGAAAGCCTTGATGCCCTCCAAGCCGCGCACACCGCATTCGGCGATGGTCTTGAGCGTCTCGGGAGAGGCGTCGTCCAGGACACGGCGAATGACGGCCTCGGTCACGCCGCCTGTGACGCCGAAGATGACGCCCGCACCGGTGTAGTCGCCGAGGGGGCTGTCCGGCTCGGAGTCGGGCAGGTTCTTGAGGTCGATGCCGGCGGCCTTGAGGAGTCTTGCCAGCTCGTCGGTGGTGAGAACCAGGTCAATCAGGCGCTTGCCGTCCTTATAGAGTTCGGGCCGCTGGGCCTCAAACTTTTTGGCGGTGCAGGGCATGATCGCCACGGAGTAGACACCGTCATCTCCCTTAGAGTCATTGCCGTTATTGAACTGCTGGCGGATGAGCGCGCCCAGCATCTCCATGGGGCTGCCGCAGGTGGACACCTGGGGCATCAGCTCCGGGTGGGCCTTTTCCACATGCTGGATCCAGCCGGGGCAGCAGGAGGTGAACATGGGGAGCTTCGCGCCGCTCTTGACCTTCTCCAGGAACTCCGCGCTCTCCTCCATGATCGTGAGGTCTGCCGAGAGGTTGGTGTCATACACCACATCCACGCCCAGGCGGCGCAGCGCCGTGACGAGCTTGCCGGTGACAGGCTCGTTTGCGGGCATGCCGAATTCCTCGGCAAGGCCGACACGCACGCTGGGCGCAAACTGCACCACGACACGCTTGCTTGGGTCGTTCAGCATCTTCCACATCTCGGGGATCTGGCGGTTGATCGTAAGGGCACCGGTGGGACATACTGCCGCGCACTGGCCGCAGCCGACGCAGCCGGTCTCAATCAGCATCTTGCCGAAGCCCGGGGCTACGATGGCCTTCTTGCCGCGTTTGGTAAAGTCGATGGCGCCGATGTTCTGCACCTCCGAGCACATGCGCACGCACAGCCCGCAGAGGATGCACTTGGAGGGATCGCGCGTGATGCAGGGAGAAGATACGTCCAGACGCTCATGGGAATAGGTGTTCTCACTGAAGCGCGGTTCCACCACGTTGTAGCGGTGGGCGTATTCCTGCAGCTTGCAGTGTCCGCTCTGCTCGCAGGTCAGGCACTCGGCCCGGTGGCTGTTCATCAGAAGCTGGAGCGTAGTGTGGCGGCTTTTGAGCACTTTTTCGGTGTGGGTCTTGACGACAAGGCCGTTTCTGGGCTGCATGGAGCAGGCGGCATCCAGCACGCCCTTTTCGTTTTCCACCAGACACAGGCGACAGCCGCCGTAGATGGACAGATTTTCGCAGTAGCACAGCGAGGGGATGTCAATGCCGTTATGCTTGGCGACCTCGAGCACATTGCGCTCGTCGGTAAACGGACATTCGATGCCGTCGATAATCATTTTCTTTTCACTCATTGCTTAACCCTCCCTGATGGCGCCGACCGGGCAGTTGTCCTTACAGGTGCCGCACTTGATGCAGCGCGTCGTGTCGATGACGTGTTTGTGGCGCGGCGTGCCGGTGATGGCCTCGACCGGACAGTTGCGCGCACATCTCGTGCAGCCTATGCACTTGTCCGTGATCACATACTGGCTCAGCGCCTTGCAGGTGCCGCAGTGGCAGCGCTTGTCGCGGATATGCTCGATGTATTCCTCTTCAAAGTTCTGCAGCGTGGACAGGACCGGATTCGGGGCCGTCTTGCCCAGACCGCAGAGAGAGGAGACCTGGATCATCTCGGCCAGATCCCTGAGCTCGTCCAGATCGCTCATGCGGCCCTTGCCGCTGGTGATGCGCTTGAGGATCTCGTTCATGCGGGTGGTGCCCTCACGGCAGGGGGTGCATTTGCCGCAGGATTCCTCACAGATGAAGTTCATGAAGAACTGGGCGATGTTGACCATGCAGCTGTCCTCGTCCATGACGACCAGACCGCCGGAGCCGATGATCGCGCCGACTTTTTTGAGGGAGTCGAAGTCCATGGGCAGGTCCAGATGCTCTTCCGTCAGGCAGCCGCCGGAAGGGCCGCCGATCTGCACGGCCTTGAACTTCTTGCCGTTTTTGATGCCGCCGCCGATGTCATACACGACCTCGCGCAGGGTGGTGCCCATGGGGACCTCGATGAGGCCGGTGTTGACCACGTTGCCGGTCAGAGCAAAGGCCTTGGTGCCGGGGCTCTTCTCGGTGCCGACGGAGCGGAACCAGGCAGCGCCCTTCTTGATGATGTCGGGAACGTTTGCAAAGGTCTCCACGTTATTGAGACATGTGGGCTTTCCGAACAGGCCCTTGTCCACACTTCTGGGAGGCTTGGTGCGCGGCATGCCGCGGTTGCCCTCGATGGAGGCGGTCATGGCAGAACCCTCGCCGCAGACGAAGGCGCCCGCGCCTTTGTTGATGTGCATGTGGAAGCTCTTGCCGCTGCCGAGAATATCGTCGCCGATGAGGCCGTATTCCTCAGCCTGCTCGATGGCAATGGTCAGGCGGTGTACCGCCAGCGGGTACTCCGCGCGGACATAGATGTAGCCCTCGGTGGAGCCGGTGGCCACGCCGGCGATGATCATGCCCTCGAGGATCTTATGGGGGTCACCCTCCATGCAGGAACGGTCCATGAACGCGCCGGGGTCGCCTTCGTCGCCGTTGCAGACGATGTACTTGACGCTCTCCTCGGTGTGTGCCGCGACTTGGGCCCACTTCCTGCCGGTGGGGAAGCCCGCGCCCCCGCGGCCTCTGAGACCGGAATCTGTGACCTCCTGGATGACCTCATCCCCGCTCATCTCAAACAAAGCCTTGGCCAGCGCCGCATAACCGCCGATGGAGAAGTATTCCTCGATGCTCTCGGCGTCGATATGGCCGCAGTGCTCCAGTACGCGCCGGGTCTGCTTTTTGTAAAACGGGATATCCTCCTGCCGTTTGTATAGCTGACCGTTCTGGTGGTAGCCCAGGCGCTCGATAAACTCGCCGCCCAGGATCGTTTTCTCCACGATCTCGGCTACATCCCCGGCGTGGACCTTGGTATACAGCCATCCCTCCGGCTCGATGCGCACCAGCGGGCCCATCTCGCAGAAGCCGTGGCAGCCGGATTTTTTGATGCCGGTAGCATCGCCGCCGCAGCTCTCGTTCAGGCTGAGCTCGAAGGCCGCGCCGTGGGTCTCCATCTGGGCCTTCAGTTCCTCATAAACGGCGAGGTTGCCGCCGGCGGCGCAGCCGGTGCCGCAGCAGACAAGGATCTTGCGTTTTTCATGACCGCGGGCCTGCATGAGCTTTTCCTGCAGGGCCTTAAACTGTTCCAGATTCTGTATCTTTTCCCGCATGTTCAGCCCTCCCCTCTCAGCTGCTCCACCAGAGCGCGTGCCTTCTCCGGCGTCATGGCGGCATGAACGGTGTCATTGACCATCACCACGGGACTGAGGCCGCAGGCGCCGAGACAGGAGACGATCTCCATTGTAAAAAGCCCATCGTCGGAGTTGGGCTTGTGCTCGTTGGTGCCGGTGGCGTCATAGAGCGCCTGCAGGACATTGCTGCTCTTGCGCACATGACATGCCGTACCGCGGCACACCTTCATAACATACTTGCCCTTGGCGTCCAGCGAGAAGTTGCCGTAGAAGGTCGCCACGCCGTAGAGCTTCGATTCGCTCATGCCGACCTTTTTGGCGATGTATTCCAGCGCCTCCTGCGGCAGGTAGCGGTATTTTTCCTGCACGTCCTGCATGATGGCGATGATCTTCGCCTTGTCACCGCCGTACTTTTCCAGTACACTGTCAATGAACCTGAGATCAACGGATTCCAAAGTGATCGCATCCTTTCGTTATATCGTCATAGTTAGTCTTTGATAATTTTCTGACGAACTTCTCTATTATCCTACCTTATTATACGAAAATAGTCAAGTCGTTTTAACAGGAAAAGGAAATATAAATGTACAATTTTTTGGTTTTTGTAAAAAGCTTGACTTTTTCGGCAGCTTTGCTACAATAATCCCGTCCAAAGCGTGAGCTTTTTCCTTGCGCCGAGGATGAAACGGATTATACTGACGCCGAAACGTTGCTTGAGGCGGAAGGCCTGGACACATACAGTACCTGTAATTTGCCATGCCTTCCGGCATGGTTTTTCGTTTTGGCAGAAAGGAGAACCATGGAAACACGCATTGCCGCCCTTGCCATTTTGGTGGAGGAGCCGGAATCGGTGGAAAAGCTCAATGCCCTGCTGCACGACTATGCCCCCTATGTTCTCGGCCGCATGGGAATTCCCAACCGTGAAAAGGGCGTGAATGTGATCTGCCTGGTGCTGGATGCGCCGATGGACGTTATCAACGCCCTCAATGGGAAGCTCGGGAGGCTCCCCGGCGTCAGCGCCAAGGCCGTGACGCCCAAGAGTGCAAAATAAAGGAAAGAAAGGAAACATGAATCATGAAAAAGAGAATTGCCGTCCTGACCCTCGCCCTTCTGCTGGTCTTCTGCCTGTTCGGAGGCGCGGCTTTTGCAGACGTTTTGGTAAATACCCGTGTCTATACCCTCAACGGCACCACCGGCTTCGGTATGGCGGGCATGATCGCAGCGAATGAGAACAAGGTTTGCCCGGAGTATACCTTTACCGTGGAGACCGATCCCTCCGTCGTGACCGCCGCGCTCGTAAGCGGCGACTGCGATATCGCCGCTCTCCCGACGAACGCCGCCTCCGTCCTCTACAACAAGACCGGCGGCAAGGTGCAGGTGCTTGCTCTCAACACCCGCGGCGTTTTGTACCTTGTGACGGACGGCAAGGAGAAGATTGAGAGCATCGCCGACCTCAACGGCAAGACGGTTTACGCCCCGGCCCAAAACCCCAGCTTTATCTTTGCCGCTCTCTGCAGCAAGTACGGCATCGAGCTCAATATCGACACCGGCTACGCCCAGCCGGCAGAGCTGAACACCGCCGTCGCCGCGGGACAGGTGAGCCTTGCCGTGCTGCCCGAGCCCATGGTGACGGTGGCGTGCAGCCAGAACCCGGACCTGAAGGTAGCCCTCGACCTCACCGAAGAGTGGGACAAGGTCTTTGAGCCGGGCAGCCTTGTACAGGGCTGTGTGGTCGTGCGCCGTGACTTTGCCGAAACCCACCCCGACGCCGTTGCCAAATTTCTCGAGGACTACGGCGCTTCCGTCTCACTGCTGACCGAGGACGTGCAGGCCGCGGCGAAAGCGATTGAAGAAACCGGTATCTTCGCCAAGGCCGCTGTCGCTGCCAAGGCGATCCCGAACTGCAACATCTGCTTTGTCACCGGCGAAGAGATGCAGGCAGAGCTCAGCGCGTTTCTGGAGATCATGTTCGAGAAGGCCCCCCAGTCCATCGGCGGCAAGGTCCCGGGGAACGATTTCTACTGCATTCTGAAATGAGCCCGCGCGTCAGACAACAGCTCTGCCGTCTGGCAGTTCTGTCCTTTTGGCTTGCCGTCTGGTGGCTTGCCTCCGCGGCAGTGGATAAAGAGTTGCTTCTGCCCGGCCCGCTGGCAGTTTTGAAAAAGCTTATCGCGCTTGCATCGGCCGGAAGCTTTTGGCTCACGCTCGGCAAGAGCATCCTGCGTGTCCTGACAGGGATCGTCTCTGCCGTGATCCTCGGTATCGGAACAGGTCTGCTTACCCACAAGAGCATACTTGCCCGGGAGCTTCTAACCCCGGTGATGACGCTGCTCAAAAGCACGCCGGTGGCGTCTTTCATCATCCTGGCCCTTGTTTGGCTGGGGCGCAGCGTTGTGCCGGTCTTCATTGCGGGGCTGATGGTGCTGCCGGTGGTCTGGGCCAACACCGCCGCCGGGCTTGCCGGGATCGACCCGCAACTTCTGGAGATGGCAAGGGTCTACAGCCTTCCGCGTCGGCGCATTATGCGCCGGATCGTCTGGCCTTCCCTGCTGCCCCATCTGCGTTCGGCCCTGCGTTCGGCGCTTGGACTCGGCTGGAAGGCCGGGATCGCCGCCGAGGTGCTGACCGTGCCGCCCTGGTCCATCGGCAAGAATATTTTTGAGGCAAAGCTGTACCTCGAGACCACTGAGCTCTTCGCCTGGACGGCAACGGTGGTACTGCTGAGCTTTTTAATCGAACATATTCTTCTGCGTCTGGTGGACGGTATTGGGAGAAAGGAGCGGGATCATGCTGACGCTCAATGAGATTTCCGTCCGCTTCGGTCAGAAACAGGTACTGGACAGATGCAGCCTGTCCCTTGATAAAGAGCAGCGGATCGCCCTGATGGGGCCCTCCGGCTGCGGGAAAACGACGTTTGCCCGCATAGCGCTCTCACTTCTCGCCCCCGATTCCGGCACGGCAAAAAACAGCTTTGCGCGCATTGCCGCTGTCTTTCAGGAGCCGCGCCTGCTGCCTTGGATAACGGCGGTGGAAAATGTGAACCTTGTGCTGTCGGACAGTGAAAAGACGATCCCGCAGGCACACAAGTGGCTTGAAAGACTGGAGCTTGGCGATGCGGCGGCACTGTACCCGGCAGAGCTTTCCGGCGGCATGCAGCAGCGTGTGTCCATTGCGCGCGCCTTGGCCGTCCGACCGGAACTGCTCATTATGGACGAAGCCTTCAAGGGAATGGATGAGGAACTCAAGAACCGGGTCCTGCACATGACGGCAGAATCTCTGGAGGATTCCGCGCTGATGCTCATCACGCACAGTGAGCGGGAGGCACAGGCCCTCGGCTGCAGGATCTTCCGTTATCATGACGGCCGTTTTACCTGACCGTTCATAAGACGCGAAAATGAGGGAGCCGTTTTGGCTCCCTCACAGTTTTTTGTCCGCGCGGCGGATTGCCGTGTTTTTTTCTCTTGCTGTTTTTCCATTCATTCGTTAGAATATGGAATGTATCCACACAGGAGGTCATAAGAGATGAGTCAGGTTTTTGCAGAGAAGCTCCGCGCGCTGCGCATTGAAAAGGGATACTCGCAACAGCAGTTGGCTGACAAGATCGTCGTCAACCGCTCGACCATTGCAAAATGGGAATCGGGCAGCCGCCTGCCTGATCTCGACATGATCCACCTCCTTGCAAATGCTCTCAACTCAGATGTCAATGTTCTGGTAAACGCTGTTCTGGAAAGCGAAGCAGCCCGCAACATCATTCTTGTGGATGACGAAAAGGTCATTCTCTCCGGCGGCATCCCCATTTTGGAGGAGGTCTTTCCCGACGATGTGATCACAGGCTTTACGAAAGCTTCCGAAGCGGTCGCTTTTGCAAGAAGCAATCCAGTTTCGTTAGCCTTTCTGGATATTGAACTTGGCCGGTTCAGCGGTTTTGATCTGTGCAGGGAGCTTCTGAATATCAATTACCGCACCAATGTCATTTTCCTGACCGGCTATCGCGACTATTCCTTTGAGGCCTGGGACACAGGAGCCAGCGGCTTTCTGCTCAAGCCCTTGACCGCAGCGGCAGTCCGGGCACAGCTCATGCGCCTGCGCCACAGCATGCCGGGAGGGGGTTCTGAGCAGAAATGATCGATCCCAAAGATCTCGCCAATATTATGATGTCCTGCGCCGCCTTCACGCTGATGAGTCTCGGGCTCGTCTCTGTGCACATCGACCAGAGCATGGAAAGCTGGTCCAGGCGTTTCTTCGGTACGATGTTCCTGATTCTGCTGTTGTGTGCCTGTATGGATTTAATCTCCGAGCCGCTGACGGTGTCCCTCTTCACGGTTTCACCAAAGCTGCCGCTGTACGGTCAGTCCCTGTTGTCCGCCGCGCTCATCCCGCTTCTGACACTCTACCTGCTGCACTGTGCGGGGCAGGATTTCCACCGGTCAGGCGTCTTTTGGATTGTCTTCTGGGTGTTCGTGTTCTACGCGGCCCTGCTTACGGTCACGCAGTTTACAACCTTTATCTATTATTACACCCCGGATAATACTTATCACCGCGGACCATGGTATCCCCTGCTGCTGGTCCCGCCCGCCCTGAGCATGCTGGCACTGTTTGTCGCTGTACTGCGAAGGCGCAGCACTCTCACCCGCAAGCAGTTCCTTGCCTTCCTGTTATACATAATCCTGCCGACATTCGGTATGCTGATCCAGATGTTTTTCTACGGCATTTACGCCGTCGGTTTCGGCACGACTCTCGCCGCCATGTCCATGTATCTCTTCATCATGCTCGATCAGGTAGAGAAGCATACGCACCGCTATGAGGAGATCCTGCGCCAGCGCGCCAGCATCACGGTGCTGCAGATGCGGCCGCACTTTATTTATAATACGCTCCTGAGCATCTACTATCTCTGCGAACAGGATGTAAAGAAGGCGCAGCAGGTCATTCTGGATTTTTCGAGCTATCTGCGCCAGAACTTCACAGCCATCAGCAAGGCGGATATGATCCCGATCTCGGAGGAACTGGAGCATACGCGGGCATACCTGGCTGTCGAGCAGGTCCGCTTCTCGGATATGCTCTTTGTGGAATTTGACACGCCCTTTACCCGCTTCCGTGTACCGCCGCTGACGCTCCAGCCCATTGTGGAAAACGCAGTCAAGCACGGAGTCGATCCTGAACTTGGTCCTTTGAAAATCACGGTACAGACCCGTGAGACGCCGACCGGCAGTGAGATCATCGTGACGGACAACGGCCCGGGCTACAGCCCGGCAGACGACAACGAGCCCCATATCGCCCTTGGAAACATCCGCGAACGATTGGAGCTCATGTGCGGCGGGACGCTGGATATACAGTCAGGGACAGCAGGCGGTACCGTCGTCACCATCATGATCCCGGACAGAAGGCCGGAATAAACCGTAAATTATGATTTCAGATATCTGCCTGTCCGGCTTTCGGCGCAGGCAGATATTTCTTCCGGCGTACCGGCGGCAACGATCCTGCCGCCGCGCACACCGCCGCCCGGGCCCATGTCGATTACAAAATCCGCGTTTCGGATCACGTCCAGATCGTGCTCGATCACAATGACCGTCGCGCCGCTTTCGATCAGGCGCCGGAACACCTGCAGCAGCGTCTGCACGTCCAGCGGGTGCAGACCGATGGTCGGCTCGTCAAAGACAAACACGGAATCGGACTGACCGCGCCCCATCTCACTTGCCAGCTTGAGGCGCTGTGCTTCGCCGCCCGAAAGGCTCGGTGTCTGCTCGCCCAGGGTCAGATATCCGAGTCCCAGTTCGTGGAGCACGCGGAGCCGCCGCTCCACCAGCGGAAGATCGGCGCAGGCGTTTAACGCCTCGTCGATGCTCAGTGCCATCAGCTCCGGCAGGGACAGCACATCGCCGCCCCCCTTTTTTTCCCGGCGGATCAGATATGCTTCCTTCGCGTAGCGGGAGCCGCGGCAGTCCGGGCAAGGGATATCCACATCCGGCAGGAACTGTACATCCAGGCTGATGGAGCCCGTTCCGTCACAGGTCGGGCAGCGGAGCGCACCGGTATTGTAGGAGAAGTCCCCTGCCCTGCGGCCCCGCTCTCTCGCGTCCCGGGTTCTGGCGTAGACCTTGCGCAGCTCGTCGTGTACGTCGGCATAGGTTGCAACGGTGGAGCGCACGTTGATACCGATTGGACTTGCGTCGATGAGCTTCACCTGCGCAATGCCGTCGGCTGAGACAGACCGGACATGGGCCGGCAGCTTCTCCCCTTTGACGGCTGCTTCCAGCGCCGGGATCAGACTCTCGAGCACCATGGTCGTCTTTCCCGAGCCGGACACCCCGGTCACGGCGATCAGGCGGCCCTTGGGAAAATCGACCTCCAGCGGCTGCACGGTATGGATACGGTCAGTGGACAGACGGATCGTTCCCAGTCTGAACAGTTCTTCCCTGTCTATCGGCTTTCGCGTATCGATGACAGCCTCGCCCGATAAAAAGCCCCCGATACGGGAATTGGGATCCTTTTCGACATCTTCGGTGCTGCCCTGGGCAATAACGCTGCCGCCGCCCGCACCCGCCTCGGGCCCGAGCTCAATGAGCCAGTCGGCCTGCTTCAACACATTGGTGTCGTGATCGACGAGGATGACGGAGTTGCCGTCGGCGAGCAGGTCGCGCATCACGCCGGTGAGCCCTTCCATATTGGCCGGGTGCAGACCGATGGACGGCTCATCCAGTACATAGAGGACACCGGTCGTGCGGTTTCGCACCGCTCTGGCCAGCTGCATCCGCTGCCGCTCGCCGGTGGAAAGTGTGGATGCCGCGCGGTCAAGGGTGAGGTAATCCAGCCCCAGCTCCATGAGACGTTTTGCCGCATCCTGAAAGGACTCACAGATGCGCTCGGCCATGGGGCGCATTTCTTCCGGCAGCGAGGCGGGGACGCCGTCTACCCAGTCGACGAGATCGGCAAGTGTCATCGTGCAGACCTCATCCAGGGTAATGCCGCGCACTTTCGGCGCACGTGCCGCCCCGGACAGTCTGGTGCCGCCGCATTCGGGGCAGACGCTCTGCTTGAGAAATTTCTCCACGCGTTTCATGCCCTTCTCGTCCTTGACCTTGGAAAGGGCATTTTCGACCGTATAGGTGGCGTTGAAGTAGGTAAAGTCCATGTCGCCCGCCGCACCGCTGGTCCTGTTCTGGTAGATGATATTCTTCTTCACCGCGGGACCGTGAAAGACAATGTCCCGCTCTTTCTCCGTCAGTTCCCGGAACGGCACATCGGTGCGCACGCCCATTTCCCGGGCAATGTCTTTCATCAGCGACCACATCAGGGTCTGCCAGGGCAGCACCGCGCCCTCGTCGATGCTCAGGCTCTCATCCGGCACAAGCGTCGATTCGTCCACTGTGCGGACGATGCCCGTGCCGTCACAGCACTTGCAGGCGCCCTGACTGTTGAAGGCCAGCTCCTCCGCCCCCGGCGCGAAGAAGGTCACGCCGCATTCGGGACAGTGAAGTTCACGTCCCGCCGCGACATTCAGCGACGGCGGCAGATAGTGTCCGTTGGGGCAGCGATGGCTGGCAAGCCGCGAGTACATCAGGCGCAGGCTGTTCAGAAGCTCCGTCCCGGTGCCGAAGGTGCTGCGGATGCCGGGCACACCGGGCCGCTGGTGCAGAGCCAGCGCCGCCGGAACATAGAGTACCTCGTCCACCTCCGCCCGCGTGGCCTGCGTCATGCGCCGCCGCGTATAGGTAGAAAGGGATTCCAGATAGCGCCGTGACCCCTCGGCATACAGGATCCCCAGCGCGAGCGAGGATTTCCCGGAGCCGGATACACCCGCGATGCCCACGAGCTTATGGAGCGGGATATCCACGTCAATGTTTTTCAGATTGTGTACCCGCGCGCCACGCACCTCGATCCGTGCGGGTGCCGATGCCCCGGCGGGTATGACTTCGATTTTATGATCCATGTCGGATGGTCTCCTTTTTGTATATACCGTACAGGGACGGGCGGCGCTTTTTTCATATTATTATCTGCCGCCGCAGTCATGCTGCGGTCTTGCTTCCTGTTTCTCTCGCGGTGCCTGCGGCCGGATCTCCGCCGGGATCTTCTTATCCAGATATTGTCTGACGCTGTGGCGCTGCCTCATCAGTTCCATACTGTCTTTCATTGTCCGCTCTCCTCCCCATATGACGGATCGTTCAAAGCATCAACGGATCCAAGTGTTGCAGATATACTACAGCGTACGCCACTGCTTGTCAATCCGCCCGGCGATCAGAAAAACAGTTTAACTTTTTTAATTATTTCTTGTGGATTCCGCTTCCCTGCTGTATAATAAAACCACAAAAAAGCTTAAGGGAGACAACGGCAATGTTTGGAAGACGACCGGACGGGCGGCGGATCGACGGGATCGATCCCGTCATGAAGATCACGCCCTATGTGATGCCCATGCGCTGTGATGCGCAGGTGTTTCTGAAGCACCGCGCGGATCTGGAGCTGATGTCGCGGTACATACGCCGCCAGAAGAAGGAAAAGGGCGAGCAGATCTCGTATATGCAGATCATCGTCGCGGCCTATGTGCGCGCTGTCAGCCGCAATCCCGAAATCAACCGCTTCATCATGAACAAGCAGCTCTTTGCCCGCAACAACTGCTCCGCCGCCTTTACGATCCTCAAGGACCCGAGCGACGCGGACAAGGGGGAGGCTGTGGTCAAGATCAAGTTTGACCTGACGGATACGATCTATGATGTGCGCGACCGCATGTCCGCAGCTGTAGCTGCCAACAGGATCGATCAGCCCGCGGGCTTTGTGGATAAGCTTCTCAATGTGCTGTTTGCACTTCCCGGCCTTGCCACCGTGGTCGTCGGGCTTGTCCGCTTTCTCGACCGTTACGGCCTTGCGCCCGGCGTCCTGATGGAGGAGCTCCCCTTCTACGTGGGCATGTATATCACCAACACCGCTTCCATCGGCCTGCACGATGTGAACCACCATCTCTACAACTGGGGCAACGTGGGCCTCTTTTTCGGCATGGGCACGCCGGAAAAGGTGGCCGTCGTCGAAGGCGACACAACGCGCATGAAGCGCTATCTCCCCATCGGCATCACCGCGGACGAGCGCGTCTGCTCCGGCGCGCACTACGGCCGTTTCTTCGCGGATATGAAGCGCTATCTGGATCACCCGGAGCTGCTGGAAGCGCCGCCGGAGAAGGTCCGCTTTGACAGCGGCTGCGAGTATCACGAAGCCAAAGCGCACAAGGCCTGAGGCGTCCTCCCCCGATTTATGCACAGAAGCATCCCGGCCCCGTCTTTACACAGCCGCGGCCGGGATTATTCTCTTATTTGACCCCGGCTCCTTTGCGGTTTTTCACTTTCTTTTCTATTCCTTATTGACCCGGTCAAAAATCGCGTATATGATAGGCGCAGAAAGGGTCAGCAAGTGCGGTGCACGGAGGGATCGCTATGAATCATCAGGACCGGCCTGTTTTCGGTCAGCGGAGGGCAAATCGAAGATATCTGATCCTGCTGTGTACGGCAGGTCTTCTTATCAATTATCTTCTCGCGCATCTGGCCACGGGCCTTGCGCTCCCCCTGTATCTGGACAATATCGGCAGCGCTTTGACTGCGGCTCTCGGCGGCTATCTGCCGGGCATCATCGTCGGCTTCTTCACCAATCTGGTCAACGGGATCGGCGATTATACCACCACCTATTACGGCTCTCTTACGGTGCTCATCGCCATCGCTTCTGCCTGGTTTGCCAGCCGGGACTATTACAGCTTCCGCAAGCCGTGGAGACTGCTTGCGGTCATTGCGGTGTTTTCCTTCATCGGCGGGGGTCTCGGCTCCGTGCTCACTTGGGCGCTCTATGGCTTTGATTTCGGCACGGGCCTCTCCGCGCCGCTTGCCCTGCGCATCCATGAAGCCGGTGTCGCCAGCGAGTTTCTGTCCCAGTTCACGGCGGATATACTGATCGACCTTGCCGACAAGACGATCACCGTGCTGCTTGTCACGGCGGTACTGTATATCCTGCCCGTGCCCGTCAAGGAACACCTGTTCTTCGCCGGGTGGCAGCAGACGCCGATCTCCAGGGAAAAGCGCCTGGCTGCCGAGCACAAGCAGCCGCGGCTCATGTCCCTGCGCTCAAAGATCGTGATGCTGGTAACGGCGGGCATGATCGTGATCGGCGCCATCGTGACGATCATCAGCTTTTTCCACTTCCGCACCTCCGCGGTGAAGGAACAGCAGAGTCTTGCATGGGGTGTGGCCAACGTGGCGTCGGACGCCATCGACGGCGACCGTGTGGAGGAATTTATCCGGCTCGGCGAAGCTGCCGAAGGCTATGCCCGGATAGACAAGCGCTTCAACGATCTGGCCAACAGTACAGAAAACATCCGGTATGTATACGCCTATAAGATCCTGGAGGACGGCTGCCAGGTCGTGTTCGACGCCGATACGCCGGATACGCCCGGCGGTGAGCCGGGAGACATCGTCGCATTTGATGAAGACTTCCGGGAAGTGCTGCCCGATCTGCTGGCCGGAAAAGAAGTTGAGCCGATCATCGCGACCGGTCAGTTCGGCTGGCTTTTGACGGTATATAAGCCGATCTATGACAGTCAGGGCATCTGCCGGTGCTATGTCGGCGTCGATATCAGCATGGATCATATCCTGCACAGCGGCTATGAGTTTCTGGCCCGCGTGGTGTCGCTGTTCTTCGGCTTCTTTGTGCTGCTGCTGACGGCGACGATCTGGTTTGCCGAATACAATATCATCCTGCCCATCAACGCCCTGGACATCGCCACCGAAAACGCAGTCTATACCAATGAAAACGCGCGGACCGAAACGGTGGGCCGCATCCTCGAGCTGGATATCCGCACCGGCGATGAGATCGAAAGCCTCTATCACTCCGTGACACGAACGACGGAGGACATGGTGGATACCATTGAAAACATGGAGCACCAGAGCGAGATCATCAGCAAGCTGCAGAACGGGCTCATCCTTGTGCTGGCCGACATGGTGGAAAGCCGCGACAAATGCACCGGCGACCATGTGCGCAAAACGGCGGCGTACACGGATGTCATCATGCGCGAGCTCAGGAAAGAGGGTGTCTACACCGAGCAGCTGACGGATGCCTTCATGGACGATGTGGTCAACTCCGCGCCGCTGCATGATATCGGCAAGATCCAGGTCTCCGACGCGATCCTGAACAAGGCCGGAAAGCTGACGGATGAAGAGTTTGCGATCATGAAGACCCATACCACCGCCGGGGCCGAGGTCATCCGGCACGCCATGTACACGGTGTCCGAGGAAAACTCCGGATACCTGAAGGAAGCCATGAACCTTGCGCATTACCACCATGAGAAATGGAACGGCACCGGCTACCCCTGCGGCCTGAAGGGGGATGAGATCCCTCTCTCCGCCCGGATCATGGCAGTGGCCGACGTGTTTGACGCGCTGGTTTCCAAGCGCAGCTACAAGGACGGCTTCCCGTTTGAAAAGGCCATGTCGATCATCCGCGAGGGGGCGGGAACGCATTTTGATCCGCAGATCGCCGCCGCCTTCTTAAACGCCTCCGACGAGGTGCGCCGGGTGATGAACACGAACATGCGCATTGAATGACCGTCCCGGCCGGCAGATTTGTATTGAGCGCTGGCAATTGAATATTGGCTGTTGACTATTGGTTATTGGGTATTGAGAGTTGAATATTGATATTGATGTTGGTATTGATATTGGTCACCGCCGTTGACGATCGTCGACGAGCGTCCAAAAAGCAGGTGGCTTCTCTCCCGCCGGCTGTACATCTCTGTATTTTTTTGCAGCTAACCGATGGCCAAGCGCGCCAAAGCACGCAAAAATCCGCATGGGAAACGGAAAATGCTCCGTTCTCCATGCGGATTCTGCATTTTAACAGTCTTTCAACATGTTTTCCACAGCGCGCAGAATTCCCGAAGCCGCCCGCAGCGCTCCGCGGACGCCGCCCTTTTTCACCCGGACGGTGAGCACCGGTCACTCATACTATTTCTTGATTTAATTCTTTAATCAAGAAAGCCGCAGTTCCTGCGGCGTCATCATCCTCGCCGCCACCAACCGGCCAGAGTCTCTTGACCCGGCGCTTACCCGCCCCGGCCGCGCCGCGGAAGAGCTGGTATTCGACTCCGTCACCACAGGCGCCGCCAACGATATCGAGCAGGCGACAAAGCTTGCCCGCTCCATGATCACCCGCTACGGCATGAGCGAGGACTTTGACATGGTCGCCATGGAGACCGTCACGAACCAGTATCTCGGCGGGGACAGCTCCCTTGCCTGCTCGGCCGAAACACAGAGCAGGACCGACGAGCAGGTCGTCGCCCTGGTGCGCAGGCAGCATGAGAAAGCTCTGGGCATCCTGACAGATAATCGCGCAAAGCTCGATGAGCTTGCGGATTATCTCTATGAGCATGAGACGATCACCGGCGAGGAATTCATGCAGATCCTGAACGCGGCATGAGGTATTCCTTCGCCGCGCCGGACAAAAGGGCAAAGCTTATGACCAGAGCCGGCGAAACCGCGATCAATATGCGCAGGGGATGCCGCGCGCCTCACGGAAGGCCCGGATGCGCTCATCGCAGATCTCACCGTCGCGAATCACCATGGCCTTTTCCAGGGGCTCGGGCATCTTACCCTCCAGAATCGCGTCCACATAAGGTGCGAAGCCCTTGCTGAGGACACCAGTGACCGTAACCTTCCCCTTTATAAAAGAACTGATCGCATCCCCCCGGCAGGCAGGCATCCTCCTCGGCGGCGTCCACCGGATAGAGGATTGTTTTGGCATCTGCATCTTGAATATGACGGGAAAGGAGATCTACGCAGCTCTCATTCGCTCACTGTTCAGACACTCTGAGCTGCTGCTCCTTTTTCATCTGTGCGTCGATGATGCTGATGCCCATGATGATCCTGTTGCCGCCTGGCATGCGCGTGATCTTCATGTTGACATACATCGGGCAGCCGGTGTCGATCAGTCGGTAGGTGGTTGTGAAAACGCCCTGCGCGTCCAGCTCGCGGATAACGCTTTCCTTTGAAAACAGTTTCAGGAAAGGCGCCCGGTCCTCTTCATAAATGCGGGTCATCGTATCGCGGTTCACGGCGCCGAAGAAATCTGTACCGCGCCGAATCACAGACAGTTCCTCTCCGCCGATCCGGGAGGAATACTCAATAAACTGATCCGTATCCAGATCGATGACATAGATGTTATAGTAGTCCGAGGCCAGGGCCCTTGCGATATCCGCGTAGGAGGTATCCGCGTCCGGCTCCGAGACGGAGAGGACAACGATGGCAAGGGCCGCCGCGCCGGTTACCGCATCCCTGCTGACGGGGTTGATGGCCGCATGCACAGCAGAACCGTTCGGCAGGTATGTGTCAAGAAAGGCGCGGCTCCAGTCGGCGCAGCACTGCCGCGCCTTGTCCAGGAAGATCGCGCCGGCGCCGTCGGGTCTGCTCGAATATCCGAAGGGGCTTGTGGGGATATCAAAATCAAAGTATTTCTTCATGAACTCCCGGTAGGCCCGGTTCGTGCGCACGTAGCAGACCTCATCCTCGCGCAGCTCCATGATCCCGGCGGGCAGCGTGTCGAAATAATCCCGGCTGTCGTTTTCCTTGTCGGAGATCACCGTGAGGTCATACAGGTTCACCCGGCCGATTGCGGCGTAATACTCGGTTTCGGTGGGGTTTTCAAAGCCGATCTGAGTTCCTTTCCGATAACGTTCCAGGATTTCCTCAAAGGGGATGGGCCTGGAATAATAATAGCCCTGCTGCTTGCTGCAGCCGATCTCGCGCAGAAACTCCGCCTCTTCCGCCGTCTCCACGCCCTCACAGATCGTGTCGATCCCCAGATCGACGGCCATGCGCACAAGGTCCGTCAGGATGGTCTTGCTCTCTTTCCCCTCATAGAAGCGCTTCATAAAGCGCATATCAAATTTGAGAAGATCAAAGTGGACATCCTGCAGCACATCCAGGGAGGAATAGCCGCTGCCGAAGTCGTCCATCCACACCTGGAAACCCAGAGCCTGGAAGCGGCGAACCTGTTCCTTCATGAAATCGAAATTGCTGCCGATGATGCTCTCTGTGATTTCGATGGTCAGTCTGTCGTGAGCGATTCCGGCGGCATCGATGCGCTTTCGGATCTCCTCGACGATATCACATGCGTCAAAATCGGCCCTGGACAGATTCAGGGAATGGGGCACGACTCGCATGCCGGCCTGCTGCTGCGCCTGCATTTTTTCAAGGATACGGTCAAGCACATAGAGGTCCAGCTTGTAAATGAGTCTTGCCTTTTCCAGGATCGGGATAAAATCATCCGGCGGCAGCATCCCGCGCACTGGGTCGATCCAGCGGGAAAGCGCCTCCTCATCACACACGCGGCCATTGATCGAGCGGACAATGGGCTGGTAACAGACCTTGATCCAGTTTTCCGCCAGTGCCTGATCCAGGTGGTTTATAATATACCGCACGCTGTCGAGCTGGTGCAGCATGTCGTCGTCAAAGAAATACCAGTCGGATTCAAAGGAGCTTCTGTGCTTATCACAGGCGAATTTAGCGCGGTCGCAGGCAATGCTCACGCTCACCGGCTCCATGCTGTCGCGGTAAATGCCCGCCCGCATCGGCAGGGAGTTGCCGTTGTTTGCGGATTTGCATTTCTGAAAGACGATCTTCAATTTTTCCTCAAAGCTTTCATCATCACACACTACGGCAAAGTGGTCTTCGCTGAAGCGGCACGTGCACTTTTCGCCGAAGCAATCGGCCAGGATCCACCCCACTTCGCAAAGCAGCTTGTCCCCTTCCTCAAAGCCGTACTGACGGTTATAGTGCTTCATGCCTACGAGGTCAAAAAACAGCATGGCGGAGGAAGCGCCGCTTTCGGCAAGGCGTTGGCGTTCCGCCTTGGCCAGCTTGAAGAAATACCGCATATTCGGCAGCCCTGTCAGCATGTCTGTATTGACCCGCAGATTCAGATCGGCAATATAGTTCTTGATCTGGTCGCGCATGCGGATAAACGCCTGGGTAAGCTGTCCGATCTCATCACTGCTCCGGTAATTCAGCGCCACATCGTAATCCGCGTCGGCAAGTCTCTGGGAGGCGGCAGTAAGACGTAAAAGCGGGAGGGTGATGAAACGCATGACCGCTCTGATGATAAGGGCAAGGATAACCATGAGGGCCAGCGTAATGAAAACGATATTGCGGACAAGCCGCATCCAGGAGGCGTTGATCTCACGCAGCGGAGCGGTGACGATCAGTTTCATGCCGTTTCGGAGGGTGGTAAAAGACATCTGCCGCTTTTCCCCGTTTATGGTATAGCGGATCAGAGCGTCGCCGCTGTCTGTATTGTCAAGCAGCTCCCTGGGAACCGTCAGCTCTTCCAGCTCCGGGATCTTTTCCAGGGTGAGATCCGGATGGTACAGGAGGTTTCCTTCCTCGTCGCACAAACTTGCAAAGCCTGTGTCATAGAAGCGGACAGACTTGACGTGGTCAGTGATCGTATCAAGCGGAATATCCATACCGAGCACGCCGATCAGCGTGCCGGTGGAGTAGATCGGCACAAGATAAGAGCACAGCTTCATTTCGCCGAGCGGCGCGTATGTATACAGTCCCAACCAGGAGGGTCGGCCGCGCTTGACCGCTGTAAAATACCAGCTGTTGTATCCCGGATTATCCGCATCGAACTTTCCGGCATCCAGGGGCTCCTGCTCCACGAAGCCCGCCTTCCCGACTCTGGAATAGTAAAAGCCGTGCTGCGTCCCGCTGACCTCGGGATTGATGCAGTAGTAGTAGGTGATGATGCCGTTGGTATGGCTCGCAGCGCTCTCAAAGGTACGCAGGACCTGTTCACAGTGTTCTGCGATATAGGCGTCCAGTCTTTCCGTCTGGTCTCTGGTCCGCCCGTTCTGTTTGGCATAGGTGCCCGCGGCGCCGCACTCCACCAGCATGACGCTGTCGAGTGAGTCGACCGCCATGTTGGCGGCGAGGTTCACGGACTGCTCGATACTCACAAAATATTCGTCCAGCGTGTCTTTCGTATTATCCCCGATCAGGCGCATCATTTCCACCGAGCTCCGGTCCGTCTCGGCCTGGATCGACGGGTAACTCGCGGTAAATACGGCAAGCATGGCGACAAGAACCGCGGCGACCGCGATCGCCGTGATCTTAACGCGAATCGAATTCATCTTCATCATGCTCACCCCTCACGAATGGACATTTCCCGGTACATGTTCTTGACAGACCCGTTCCAGGAGGCCTGCATGCCCTCCAGCCGTTCCGAAATCACATAGGTGTACAGCCGGGAGAACAGGGGGATCCACGCGGCATCCTCCTGCACGATGATCTCTTCCAGCGCCCGGTATTCCGCAATGCGCTCATCAGAGTCGGCGATCGTACGCGCCGCACGCACACGTTCCATGATCTCCTCCCGCGGATAACAGAGACTGCGAAAACGCGCGTTCTCCGCATTTCCGAAGAAGGTATACAGGAAATTGTCCGGATCGTTGAAATCTGCCGTCCAGGTCGCGGAATAACACTGAAGCTGACCACTCTTCCTCAGGCGCATAAACTCGCTGTCGGGCAATGTTTCGATGATCGCATGCACGCCGATATTCTCCCACTGGGACGCTGCCATTCTGAGCAGCGACATCTCCCCCAGGGAGGAGGCGGCACTTGCGCTCAGCGTCAGGGTAAAGCCGTCCGGGCAGCCCGCCTCGCCGAGCAGCTCTCGCGCGGCCTTCGGATCGTTGGGGATCTCGGGGAGATTGGGATTGAAGCCGGAGAGCCCGTGGGGCAGGATCCCGTTTTCCAGGGATCCCCGGCCGCTGTATGCGGCGTCGAGCAAAAGCGTTCTGTTCAGCGCAAGCTGCAGCGCGCGCCTGACGCGCACATCATCCAGCGGCGGCATAGATTCGTTGAGCGCGATATAAGTGGTGCTGATGCGCTGCACCTGGCAGAGCCTGTCCTGATAGATATCCCCGTGCAGGAAAAACTCCGCCGCCTTTCCCACATCGTCCAGGTTCAGGATATCCAGACCCCCGTCCTCAAACAGCAGTCTGATTTCCTCGGCGTCCGTCATAAAGCGGAGATCCAGTCCGGCGCAGCGCGGCGGTCCCTGCCAGCAGTTTTGATTTGCCGACAGCAGCATGCCCTTGCCGGGCTCCCAGCTTTCCAGAATGAAGGATCCCGTACCGACCGTCCATTCGGGCTCCTTGCCGAAGCGGTCCCCGGCTTCGCTTGTAGTCTCCTCATCCAGGATCGAGGCGCCCGGCATGGACAGGCATGCGAGGAAGGCCTCGAAGGGATCATCCAGTGTGATGACAAAGTCCAGATCATTCAGGATCCGAAAGCCGAGAAGCCGGTCCGTCAGGCCCTTCTCCAGCGAGTCGGCGCCCAAAATGCAGTCCGCGATATCCCGGTTGCAGGAATCCGGATGGGTCAGCAGCCGCGTGAAGGTGTAAAGCACATCGGACGCAGTGAGTGCGGAGCCGTTGGAAAAGCTCACACCTTCACGCAAATGGAAGGTATAGGAGCGCCGGTCGTCGGAGATATCCCAGCTTTCTGCCAGTTCCGGGAGGATCGTGGCTTTTCCGTCAGCATTGCTCTCCATCCCCACCAGGCGGTTGAACACATTCTGGGCGATGGTGTAGTGGATCGAGGTGCATTGGAAATCCACCGTGTCAGGCTCGTCCTCGATGGCGACAAGATAACAGGAGCGACTCAACTCAGGTGCCTGTTGCGTTGTCTGGGACGGCTGCGTACCGGAGGAGCACGCAGACAAGGTCAGCAAGAGAGCTGCTGCCATCAGGATGCAGATTATTTTTATCAGTCTGTTGATCTTTTTCATAGCTGCGTGTTCCTTGGAAGTCTCAATTCATGTGTCTTCGCGAAAGAATTTGACAAATATGCCCAATTAATGCCAATAACAGAGCTGTATTATTTTGAAATATTATATAATATATCTAATTCAACTTCAAGATGTATGTTAAATAGTCTCAGTTTATTTTTAGTTTCCGGACATGTTTGCCCCTGCGTTAGAAACGCAGCGGCAGTCTCATACCGTTGTACCTATGATTTCTCTTTTTCTCAGTTATCGAATTCTCCGAACGTTTCTGTTCGCAAAAGCAAAAATGAGTCTAACTTTTGTTGGTTAAAAAGTTAAACTCATTTTCTGAATTGCTAAATAATATGAGGATTTAGACATTGAATTGCACTTTCTCAGTATTCTTAAGTTAAGAAAGCCGGCAATTCGATTTTAACTCCTATGAGTCTTCAGTGGAACTCAAGCTCTTCAAGCATATTCATAAACTCGATATCTTCTAAACGAACACGTTTGCTGCGACAACGTTCGGATTTGCTTTCACTGCTCCTGCGATCCCATAGATGCAGCCAGGGTATATCAACCGGCGTATGATTTCCATCTTTGCGTATTGTCAGGTCCTCCGCCATAGTATCCTAATTTTTATTCCTTGTCCAATACATGATTTTTGCGTTTTCCATCAAGAATATTTATTTAGTGTCTTTCATTTCGTTATTGTTCATAAGTATGATTTATGGTTTTTAGCGATGTTACACAAAAAAGCGGGGGCCGCTGTCGAAACGGTCCCCGCTGTGGAGATTGTCCACTATTATTAGATTCTCGCAACTCCGCTGGCACGGGCTGCCTCAGCGGTCGCCCTCGCTACCGCGTCCTTCACGCGCGGATCAAAGGCTTTGGGAAGGATGTAGTCGGCGCTGAGCTCCTCGTCGGAAACCAGGCCCGCAATAGCGGAGGCCGCGGCCAGCTTCATGGCGTCGTTTATATCGCTTGCGCGCACATCGAGAGCGCCGCGGAAGATGCCGGGGAAGCAGAGCACGTTATTGACCTGGTTAGGATAGTCGGAGCGCCCGGTAGAAACAACAGCCGCACCTCCAGCTTTTGCATCCTCGGGGAAGATCTCCGGCGTGGGATTGGCGCAGGCAAAGATGATGGCGCCGCGGTTCATGGTCCTGACCATTTCGGTGTTCAGCGCGCCGGGAGCGGAAACGCCGATGAAAACGTCAGCGCCCTGAATGACCTCTTTAAGACTGCCCTTGCGAAGTTTCGGATTGGTGATCTGTGCGATCTCCTGCTTGGCGGGATTCATGTGGTCGTTACGGCCGTTCCAGATAGCGCCGCTGCGGTCGCAGAGCGTGACGTCGACTGCGCCCGCGGTGATGAGGAGCTTCGTGATGGCGGTGGCGGCCGCGCCCGCGCCGTTGAGGACGATGCGGACCTCCGGCAGCTTCTTGCCCACAAGCTTGAGGGCATTGGTCAGACCCGCCAGGGTGATGACTGCGGTGCCGTGCTGGTCGTCGTGGAAGATAGGGATGTCGCAGCACTCCTTGAGTCTGCGTTCGATCTCAAAGCAGCGGGGTGCGGAGATATCCTCGAGGTTCACGCCGCCGAAGCTGCCCGCGAGCAGACGCACGGTGTTGACGATCTCGTCCACGTCCTTGCTTCGGACACAGAGGGGGATCGCGTCCACATCTCCGAAGGCCTTGAACAGGACACACTTGCCCTCCATGACGGGCATGCCTGCCTCTGGGCCGATATCACCGAGGCCGAGGACGGCGGTACCGTCGGTGACGACGGCGACGGTGTTCCAGCGGCGCGTGAGCTCATAGCTCTTGTCCACGTCCTTCTGGATCTCAAGACACGGCGCGGCGACGCCGGGGGTGTAGGCCAGGCTCAGGGCCTCGGCGGAGTCGACTGCGGCGCGGTTTACCATCTCGAGTTTGCCCTTCCATTCATAGTGCAGGCGCAGGGATTCCTTTGCGTAATCCATGTTTATATCTCCTTTATATCATCTGTTCGGGGTGAAAGACTTCATCAAAGCGCTCCGGCGTCAAAAAGCCCAGCTTCACGCAGGCTTCCTTCAGGCTGATGTTTTCGCTGAAGGCAAGCTTCGCGGTTTTGGCGGCATTCTCATAGCCGATATAGGGGTTCAGTGCCGTGACCAGCATGAGGGAGTTGTGCAGGTTCCGGTGCATCTTCTCCCGATCGCCTCGAATGCCGACAGCACAGTTAGCGTTGAAGGCGCGGATCGATTCACTGAGCAGCCGTGTCGACTGCAGGAAGTTATAGGCGATGACCGGCAGGAAGACGTTCAGCTCGAAGTTTCCCTGAGAGGCGGCAACGCCGACGGCGGTATCGTTGCCCATGACCTGTACCGCCACCATGGTGACCTGTTCGCACTGGGTGGGGTTTACCTTGCCGGGCATGATGGAGCTGCCGGGCTCGTTTGCGGGGATGGTAATCTCCCCGAGACCGCAGCGGGGGCCGGAGGCAAGCCAGCGCACATCGTTTGCGATCTTCATCATATCGCAGGCCAGTGCCTTGACCGCGCCGTGGGCAAAGACCAGCTCATCCCGCGAGGTGAGCGCGTGGAACTTGTTTGCGGCAGTTACAAAGGGCCTGCCGGTCAGGGCCGCAATCTCCGCCGCCGCTTTTTCCGCAAAGCCTTCCGGGGCATTGAGACCGGTACCCACGGCAGTTCCGCCGAGAGCCAGCTCATAGAGAGGCTTCAGGGCAAGACGGATCATCTCACAATCCCGCTCAAGAGAACTGCGCCAGCCGCTGATCTCCTGGGAGAAGGCGATGGGCACCGCGTCCTGCAGGTGGGTGCGCCCGCTCTTGACAATGCCCTCATGTATTGTTTCAAGCTCCTTGAAGGTTTCGATCAGCTCTTCCGCCGCGGGCAGGAGCCGATCCTCCAGGCTCAGTACCGCCGCGATGTGCAGCGCCGTGGGGAAGGTGTCATTGGAGGACTGGCTCATGTTCACGTCGTCGTTCGGATGGCAGAGCTTCTCCCCTGCCAGCTCGTTTGCGCGGTTTGCGATGACCTCGTTGGCGTTCATGTTGGACTGGGTGCCGGAGCCGGTCTGCCACACCACCAGGGGGAAATGCTCGTTCAGCGCACCGTTTGCTACCTCGGCGGCGGCCTGTTCGATAGCGCTGCATTTGGCCCCGGTCATCTTCTCCGGCTTGAGCGCGTGGTTTGCCCGCGCCGCCGCCTGTTTGAGGATACCGAAGGCATAGGTGATCTCCCGCGGCATGGTCTCGATCCCCACGCCGATGGGGAAATTCTCATGGCTGCGCTGGGTCTGCGCTCCCCAGTATTTCTCGGCGGGGACCTTCACCTCGCCCATGGAATCATGTTCAATACGATATTCCATTTGAATTCCTCATTTCAAGTCCAGCATATTGCGCAGGTAGCGCACCATCAGCGCGAAGGCGGTCTCGTGCCCTTCCCTGCGATAGATGGTAAAGGCATGTCCCGCACCGGGGACACGCTTGATAGTGGTCTCCGTCCCGCAGCGAGCCAGGCGCAGGGCAAAATCCTCCGCCTCGTTGCAGAGATCGTCGCACCCGCCGGTGATCATCAGAGTGGGCGGGAAGCCGACCAGCATCTCATCTGATGCGTATACGGGCGAACAGTATGGATTCTTCTGTTCTTGACACGGACTGCAGCCATGGAGTGCTTGCATCTGCTCCTTACATTCGTTATAATCACATTAATTATAATCATTCCATGGTGCTGAAGCAAGGCTGCAGTGCAAGGCCGCTGCGGAGCCTCGCGGAACGTTCTACGGCGTTTCGCCATCCGGCAGTCAAGACAATACCCTTCTGCTTGCAAGGGGAACGGAGGCGCATATGTTCACAAGAAATCACTTTATCTGGATGGCAATATGCC
>Ga0310691_10000766_pt1 | contig 55388 bp, 28 predicted proteins | sample 176DNAGHGlowgp2_FD_203887 | JGI IMG/M metagenome (GOLD analysis project Ga0310691, IMG submission 203887) | Sheep rumen microbial communities from Palmerston North, Manawatu-Wanganui, New Zealand - 1766 DNA GHGlow gp2 (v2) (version 2) | ecosystem: Host-associated > Mammals > Digestive system >... | reverse complement strand
ACCGGTACCGACAACTGTGAGGGAGACATCACCGCAGGCATCTCGGTGACCACCAACGGAGTCGAGGGAACGGGCTGCGACAAGTCCCAGACATGGACGGCCAACTACACCGACAATTGTGGCAACCTCGCGGCACCTGTCAGCGTAACTTACACTTGGACCGAGGACACCGAGGCGCCTGTCATCGCCACAGCGGCAACCAACACGGATCTCGGTTGCAATCCGGTCGCCGTCGAAGCTCCGGTCTTCACGGGCTCCGACAACTGCGAGGGAGACATCTCCGCCGAGATCTCAGTGACCACCAACGGGGTCGAAGGCACGGGCTGCAACAAATCCCAGACATGGACGGCCAACTATACCGACGCCTGCGGCAACCCTGCGACACCCGTCAGCGTAACATACACGTGGGGATTACCTACCACAGGAATAGATGCAATAACGGTTTGTGGTTCGTTTGAACTAAATGGCAATATCTATACTGAAAGTTCAATCATTGAATACTCTTTAGCAAATGCAAACGTTTGCGGATGCGACTCCATCGTCACTCTCCACCTTACCGTCAACCCCCTTCCCCCCACCCCCATCCTCTCCGTCTCCGACAATACAAGTTGTACCTCCGTAAATGGTAGTATTACAGTAACTGAACCTCTCGGAGACAACTACACCTACACACTCAACGGCGGAAATCCTCAACCCAGTAACACCTTTAATACACTCACAGCTGGAGAATACACTATTACCGTCACTGACAATAATGGATGTTCCTCATCTAATACGGTAATAATCTCCACCATCGGTAGCACTGTCACCGCAACCGCCTCCGCAGACTCCCCGTGCCTCGGCGGAGACATCCTGCTCACCGCCACTACCGAAACCTCAGGCGTGACCTTCGCCTGGACAGGTCCGAACAACTACACCTCCGACCTGCAGAACCCTGTCATCGCCAATGCGGATCCCTCCATGAACGGCACCTACTCCGTCACTGTCACCGAGAGCGCCACCGGCTGCACCGCCTCGGCCTCCGCCGACGTCACCGTCAGGATGCCCAACACCGGAGACACCACCGCCGTCGCCTGCGAGACCTTCGACTGGTACGAACACACCGGCATCACGCAGTCCTGCGAAAACCTCACCCACACCTTTGTGGGTGGCAACGCCGCCGGCTGCGACTCCACCGTCACACTCCACCTCACCGTCAACCACCCCGTCCATGACACCACGATCCACGTACAGTGCGGAGGATCCTACATCTGGACGGAAGGCAACGGACAGGAATACACGGAAAGCGGCGACTACCTCTACAGCCATCCCGACGCGAACGGCTGCACACAGGTCGACACCCTGCACCTCACCATACACCCTGTGCCGGATGTCCCGACACTCTCACCCGTCGACAACACCTCCTGCCTCGAACCCAACGGCTCCGTCACCGTCACCGCGCCTGTCGGCAACGGCTACTCCTACTCCATCAACGGAGGGGCCTACCAGACCGGGACTTCCTTCGACGGACTCGGAACCGGCGACTACACCGTCACCGTGAAAAACGAGTACGGATGCACCAGCACGGGCTCGGTCTCCGTCTCCACCGTCGGCAACTCCGTCACCGCAACCGCCTCCGCAGACTCCCCGTGCCTCAGCGGAGACATCCTGCTCTCCGCCACCACCGAGACATCGGGCGTGACCTTCGCATGGAATGGCCCTGCAGGATTCACCTCCAACGCACAGAACCCCTTCATCGCCAACGCGGAGCCCGCCATGAACGGCACTTACTCCGTCACCGTCACCGAGAGCGCCACCGGCTGCACCGCCTCGGCCAACGCTGAAGTCACCGTCAAGATGCCCACAACCGGAGACACCACCGCCGTCGCCTGCGAGACCTTCGACTGGTACGAACACACCGGCATCACGCAGTCCTGCGAAAACCTCACCCACACCTTCGCGGGTGGCAACGCCGCCGGATGCGACTCCACCGTCACACTCCACATCACCGTCAACCACCCCGTCCATGACACCACGATCCACGTACAGTGCGGAGGATCCTACATCTGGACGGAAGGCAACGGACAGGAATACACGGAAAGCGGCGACTACCTCTACAGCCACACCGACGCGAACGGCTGCACACAGATCGACACCCTCCACCTCACCATACACCCCGTGCCGGATGTCCCGACACTCTCACCCGTCGACAACACCTCCTGCCTCGAACCCAACGGCTCCGTCACCGTCACCGCGCCTGTCGGCAACGAGTACTCCTACTCCATCGACGGCGACAACTTCCAGACCGGAACAACCTTCAACAACCTTGACGCGAACACCTACACCGTCACCGTCATGAACGGGTTCGGTTGCTCCTCGCAGGGCTCCGTCTCCATCGTGACCATCGGAAGCTCCGTCACGGCAACCGCCTCCGCAGACTCCCCGTGCCTCGGCGGAGACATCCTGCTCACCGCCACTACCGAAACCTCAGGCGTGACCTTCGCCTGGACAGGTCCGAACAACTACACCTCCAACCTGCAGAACCCCGTCATCGCCAACGCGGATCAGAGCATGGACGGTCAGTACACCGTCACTGTCACGGAAACCGCCACTGGTTGCACCGCCTCGGCCAACGCTGAAGTCACCGTCAAGATGCCCACAATCGGAGACACCACCGCCGTCACCTGCGAGACATTCGACTGGTACGAGCACACCGGCATCACACAGTCCTGCGACAACCTCACCCACACCTTTGTGGGTGGCAACGCCGCCGGCTGCGACTCCACCGTCACACTCCACCTCACAGTCAACCACCCCGTCCATGACACCACGATCCACGTACAGTGCGGAGGATCCTACATCTGGACGGAAGGCAACGGACAGGAATACACGGAAAGCGGCGACTACCTCTACAGCCATCCCGACGCGAACGGCTGCACACAGGTCGACACCCTGCACCTCACCATACACCCTGTGCCGGATGTCCCGACACTCTCACCCGTCGACAACACCTCCTGCCTCGAACCCAACGGCTCCGTCACCGTCACCGCGCCTGTCGGCAACGAGTACTCCTACTCCATCGACGGCGACAACTTCCAGACCGGAACAACCTTCAACAACCTTGACGCGAACACCTACACCGTCACCGTCATGAACGGGTTCGGTTGCTCCTCGCAGGGCTCCGTCTCCATCGTGACCATCGGAAGCTCCGTCACGGCAACCGCCTCCGCAGACTCCCCGTGCCTCGGCGGAGACATCCTGCTCACCGCCACTACCGAAACCTCAGGCGTGACCTTCGCCTGGACAGGTCCGAACAACTACACCTCCAGCCTGCAGAACCCCGTCATCGCCAACGCGGATCAAAGCATGGACGGTCAGTACACCGTCACTGTCACCGAGACCGCCACCGGTTGCACCGCCTCGGCCAACGCCGATGTCACCGTCAGGATGCCCACAATCGGAGACACCACCGTAACCGTCTGCGAAAGCTTTACATGGTACGGCACCACCTACTCTGAGACCCCTGTGACGGCTCCCACGCACACCTTCACCAATTCCGCCGGCTGCGACTCCGTCGTCACTCTCCAACTCACCGTCCTTCAGCCCTCCTACTTCACTGTAGTCATCGACACCTGCGACAGCTTCACGTGGATTGACGGAAACACCTATACAGAGAGTGTTGACACCCCGACTGTTTTCTTCACCAATGCCTCGGGCTGCGATTCCATCGTCACCCTTGACTTGACCATCCGACACTCCTCCGACACCACCATCTATGATACCATCAACCAAAATGAGCTTCCGTATGCACTAAACCACATGAATTATTGGTTATCTGGCACTTACAATCAAGGAACATTGAATGCTGCTGGCTGCGACAGCTCTATCACTCTTGTTCTTACCGTAAATATGAACCAGAGCATGGAAGTGGACAGCACTGTATGCGAAGGAGGGTTGCCTATTGTTTGGCATGACACCACGCTCGTTCAAGCGGGCGATTACATGGCTATCTTACCCGCAGCTTCCGGCGCGGACAGTGTGGTTATCCTACACCTCAATGTCAACCACTCCTCCGACTCCATTGTAAGCATTACGACTTGTAATTCCTTCTTCTGGCATGGCACCACCTATCTCGAAAGCACCAACACCGCCACCTTCGACACATTGAACGCAGTAGGCTGCGACTCCACGGTCACCCTGCATCTCACCCTCTTCTATGACACCCTCACCGAATGGAATGACACCGCCTGCGAAACGTTCACTTGGAACGATTCTGTTTATACCGTCTCCGGCGACTACGTCCAGCACTTCAACTCCGTCCACGGGTGCGACTCGGCTGTGACATTGCACCTCACCATCCACCACAATGCAGACTCCGCCATTTACAGAACCGCTTGCAAAGAGTTTGAATGGAATGATAGCATCTACGATCAAACAGGCGAATACATTCAGCAATTCCAGACTGTTCACGGCTGCGACTCGATCGTCACCTTATATTTGACCATTCATCACAGTGACAGCAGCGAATTCAATGCCGCCAACTGCTATTTCTATTCATGGAACGATTCCATCTATTACCAATCTGGTGATTACACCCAAACATTGCAAAACATCCATGGTTGCGACTCTGTGGTCACTTTGCATCTCATCATCAATGACACTATTTATAGCGACTTTGAAGCATCGGGTTGCAACAGCTATATCTGGAACGACTCCACCTATTCCTTGCCGGGCGAATACACACAGCATTTCATTTCCCAAAACGAATGCGACAGTGTGGTGACTCTGCACCTCACCCTTTATTATGACACCCTCACCGAATGGAATGACACTGCCTGCGAAACATACACTTGGAATGATTCTGTTTACACTGCCTCCGGTGACTACGTCCAGCATTTCAACTCTGTCCACGGCTGCGACTCAGCGGTTGTCCTGCACCTGACCATCCACGTGCCACAGCCCACCGACACTGTAGTGACCGCCTATAACAGCTTTGTTTGGAACGACTCCACATACAACAACTCTGGAGTCTATACCTTCACCCATTTGGATGAGAACGGTTGTACGCAGGTGGACACCCTGCATCTCACCGTATTCTACACACAATATGAAGAATTCTCGGCATCCGCCTGTGAATTCTACCAGTGGAACGACTCTGTCTACACTGTTTCCGGCGACTATTTGCAGCAATTCAGTGACATCAACGGTGCAGATTCCATAGTCACCCTCCATCTGGTCATTAACCATCCTCTTCATTCTGCATTCTACCAAACAGCTTGTGAGTCATATACTTGGAACGACTCCACATATACCGCAACTGGTTCTTACACCTTCTCTCACCTTGATGAGAACGGCTGTGAACAGGTAGATACCCTCCACCTCACCATCGTATACCCAACCCATGCCTCTTACACCGAGGTGGCTTGCGAATCATATCTGTGGAACGGACAAGACTATACTTCTTCCGGAACTTATACTTTCTCGCACCTTGACGACAACGGCTGCACTCAGGTGGACACCCTCCACCTCACTATCAACCATCCCACACACAACGCCGTATTCGAATCCGCATGCGAGTCCTTCGTCTGGAACAACCAAACCTATACTCAATCCGGTGACTACACCTTCTCACACAATGACGACAACGGATGTGAACAAGTGGACACCCTGCACCTCACCATCTACCTCCCGACCCATACCGCCGTGACGGAAATCACTTGTGAATCATTCACTTGGCATAACGTCACTTATTCGGAAACCGGCAGTTACACCTTCTCGCATCCTGACGACAACGGCTGCACTCAGGTGGACACCCTACATCTCACCATTGCCTCTCCGGTTCACACGGCCACCTCCGAAGTGGCTTGCGAATCCTATCTCTGGAATGGACAGACTTACACATCTTCAGGGACTTATACCTTCTCCCACGAAGACGCCAACGGCTGCACGCAGGTAGACACCCTCCATCTCACCGTCAACTACCCCACTCACACTGCCATGGCGGACACCGCCTGCGAATCCTACACTTGGAACAATCAAACATACACTCAATCTGGCACTTACACCTTCTCCCACAACGATGCCAACGGATGTACTCAGGTGGACACCCTGCACCTCGTCGTACACCACCCGGCTCATATCGCCATCACGGAAAACGCCTGCGAATCGTTCGAGTGGAACGGCACGACCTACACGGAAAGCGGCACCTATCTCTTCACACATTTCGACGCCCACGGTTGCACGCAGGTGGACACTTTGCATCTCACCATTCATCTGCCTGAGCACACCGCCTTCACCACCTTGGTATGTGAACCATTTCTTTGGAATGGACAAACTTACAACGAATCAGGAACTTACACCTACACGCACCCTGACGCTAACGGATGTACACAGGTGGACACCCTGCATTTGACATTCCTGGATCCCACCACCACCATCATATCCCACAGCCACCACTTCTGTGACGAAGGCAGTGCGGTGCTTGAGGTGCAGACCGAATTGTCTGACTATGTGTGGAGTACCGGGGAAACCTCTGCCGTGATTACCGTCTTCGACGAGGGCACTTACACCGTCACTGCTTCACAAGGCGACTGCTCGATGGAGGCTACCTTCACGATTGCCCCTTGCGAGCTAAACATCCTGCTACCGAATGCCATTAAGCCCGACGGCGACGGCCTCAACGACTTCTTCAGCATCTCGGAGGCCTACTACGACCAAATCAACGATTTCGGCTTCAGCATATACATCTACAACCGATGGGGCGTGCTGGTCTTCTCTTCCACCAGCAAGTATTTCCAGTGGAATGGCGAGGTGAACGGACAAGTGTTCCATGACAACATCTACAACTACATCATCGAATACCGCACCCTGTCCGGACAAAAACGCAAACTGTCAGGCAGTTTGCTGGTGCTGTAACGCTACAAGCCAGGTTTATTCTCCCGCAACGCTTCTTTCTTCATACCGTACAACATTCTTACTTTTTTATACAAAAAAGTGCAATATGTAAAAAAATACTATCTTTGCATTTTCCAAAAATGGAAAGATGAAACTTCTGCGTATAATATTAGTTTTTGCCTGTGCTGTCATAGCGACAGGCACTTATGCGCAGGACTGCGATGAATATACAGTCAGTGCACAAAATGGCAATGCTTATTATACTCCTGTAAATAACTTCTATAGATATTCTTTCACCCAGCAGATTTTCACCCCTGGAGAAGTCGGTTCTACGGGTAATATCACGAATATCGCTTTTAAATACTGCTATACATCCCCTTCGACCAAGAAGAACAATGTGAAAATCTATCTGGGTCATACGAATAAGGATGTTTTCAACTCCACCACCGATTGGGTTTCCCCCAATTCCTTGACTTTAGTTTATACTGGCGATTTGAACTGTTCCACTGGTTGGAACGATTTTGAGTTGGATGTACCCTTCGCTTACAATGGCGTTGACAACCTGATTGTATGTGTAGATGATGAGTCCAACCAATACGATGGGTCATCTTACACGTTTTATTACACAAACTGCACTGACAACAAAACGCTGACTTATCAAAACGATGCTACTTCGTGGACAAATTCCACCAGTAACAGCGGTACGCTTAGGTCTTACCGACCTGACATTTGCTTCAAATTCTGCGAACCATACGCCATGTCATCGGGCACCCATACCCTAACCACTTGTAATGTGACGATTTATGACAATGGGGGTCCGAGCGGCAATTACGCGGCCAACAGCAACGACACCCTCATCATCTATCCATCCACCAACGATTGTAAAGTTTCTCTAACTGGAGGAACCTATAATATGGCAAACCAATCGTCTGGAGGGATCCCATACGACTACATTAAGATTTTCAATGGGGACGATGTTTCTGGAACTTTACTCAGCACACTGTCTGGACTTAACGGAACCATAACCACCCCTATCACGTCAACCGCATCCAATGGCGCTCTCACTATTGTGTTCCATTCCAACGGATCTAACCAGAAAGATGGTTTTGCGCTATCCTTCAGTTGCGATTGTCCTATTACATCTTATAACATGTCATCAGGGACCCATACCATTACAGCATGTGACATCACGGTATATGACAATGGCGGGCCAAATGGCGATTATGCTAATAACAGCAATGATATCCTCATTATTAACCCTACCTCCAGCGGTTGTTTTGTTTCGCTAACGGGAACATATTATACGGAAGCTTCATACGATACCATTAAAATTTATAACGGAGCTGGCGTTTCCGGTGCATTGCTCGCGACTTTGGCGGGCAATGGTACTGTAACCACCCCGATTACATCTACCGCTTCTAACGGTGCTCTTACCATCTCATTCCATTCCGACGGATCGGTGCAATACGATGGTTTTGAGTTCTTTATCGACTGCTCGGGTGGATGTTCCTGCGGAATCGGGCCTTCCGGACTTAACGCCACAACTGGAGACCAACAGATAACTCTCACATGGAACGCTGCTGCTGGCGCCAGCGGCTACTTGATAGAATATGGTCCCCATGGGTTTACCCCCGGCACGGGAACCCAAGTATCCACCAATAACACGTCTTACACTTTTAACAATCTGGTCAACGGTGCGGAACTGGATTTTTATGTATCTATGATTTGCAATGGCACGCCAATCACTCCTGTTATGATCAGTGCAACGCCGAATATCACCTACAACATGACTTCGGGCACTCACACCATTACCTCTTGTGGTACCATAGTCTATGACAACGGTGGTCCAAATGGCGATTATTCCACATACAGCAATGACACCCTCATCATCTATCCAAGTTCAAGCGGATGTATGGTTTCATTGACTGGAACATACTTGACAGAAAGCGTCTCTTTAGACTACATCAAGGTTTTTAATGGGGCTGGTACTTCTGGAACATTGCTTGCCACTTTTGGGGGGACAGGCGCCGTTACCACCCCGATTTACTCATCCGCCCCAAACGGTGCGCTCACCATTGTTTTCCATTCTGACGGATCCGTGCAGAAAAGTGGTTATGAGTTCTTTATTGACTGCTCAGGCGGATGTTCCTGCGGAATCGGGCCTTCCGGACTTAACGCCACAACTGGAAACCAACAGATAATTCTCTCATGGACAGCTGCTACAGATGCCAATGGTTACGTAATTGAATATGGTCCTCACGGATTCGCCCCAGGGACGGGAACACAAGTGTCCACTAATAGCACATCCTATACTTTCAACAATCTGACCAATGGATTAGAACTGGATTTTTATGTTTCAATGATTTGCAACGGAACTCCAGCGGTTCCAGTCATGGTAAGCTCCACACCGAACAACGATATCAGTATGCAATCCGGATCCACAACCATTACAGCTTGCAATACCATCGTTTATGACAACGGTGGGGCGAACGGAGATTATGCAAATTCCAGTAATGACACTCTCATTATCTATCCTGCAACAACGGGTTGTAAAATTTCCCTGACCGGTTCTTACGTCACAGAAAGCGCCACTTTAGACTACATCAAGATTTTTGACGGGGCAGGCGTGACTGGTACTTTGCTGGCCACTTTAGGTGGAACCGGTTCTGTTACCACCCCGATTAACTCTACTGACGCTAATGGTGCTCTCACCATTGTTTTCCGCTCCGATGGATCTGTTCAGAAAAGTGGTTTTGAATTCGTTATCTCAACTATTTGCCAAGGAAATTGCAACTGTGATTTCTCTCCTCAAACCATATATTTGGCAGACACTGTATATTGTTGTGTTCCATATCATGATAATGGTCTTGACACCACTTTTACACATGCTGGAACATATAAGTTCTCTTTCGTTAATATTCCTAATAACAATTGCGACACCATAAGGAACGTATTATTGACACTAACGGTCTTACCCGTATCCATTTCTGGCAGTTCCTACTTCTGCGCAGACAGTTCCGTGACTCTTACGGCCAGTCCTGGTGTTTCCTACCTATGGAACACAGGGGAAACATCGCAATCCATCACTGTCAATCAAATCGGCACCTACCGGGTTACCGTTACAGCCGAACAGGGGTGCACCGCTTCCGCTTCGCACATTGTTGCACCCATTGATGAATTTATCAGTTCCATCAGCATTCCCGACATGTGCGCAGGGAACAGCTACCTGATTACCGGAAGTTATGAAACCGAGAGTGAAATCGAGCTGTACCACACACAATCCACCTTATCCATTGCTGACACAGCCTTTTTACCTGACGGTGTCCCTTGCGATCCTTACGGCTGTTCCTATCGTTCCACATTAACATTCACAGATTATAACGACACTTCGATCGTGGAAAGCGTGGACGATATCTATTATGTAAAAATCAATTTAGAGCATTCGTTTATCGGAGACATTTACATCAATATCACATGTCCTAACGGTCAAAAGGCAGACATTATGCGCTGGTCGGGTTCGGGTTCTACGGATTGTAGTTCCCTCATTCCTGAATCTTCAAGAGAATGGCAGGATGGGGACAATTACAGTTCAGCACATTTCGGAGATGCATATGATTTCGAAGACAGCGATAACAAATGTGACATGACTTCCGCCAACAACGCCCCTGGTACCGGATGGAATTATTGTTGGTCAAACAACAATTCTCAAGGATACACATACGCGGCTGATGGCGGTTTAGTTTACCGAAGCGCCAATGTCCACAACGGATCTGTCGATTCATCCAATGTAGAAGCTGGCACTCAATTCTATCATCCTGACGAGTCATTCGAAAGTTTAATTGGCTGTCCATTGAATGGAAACTGGTACATTGAGGTCATGGATGGTTGGGGAATAGATAACGGTTATATCTTCGGTTGGGAATTGTCTCTGACAGAGGAACAGTTTTTAAGCAATCCCTTTGACGTTTCCTACATCACTCCTGATTCTATATGGACAACGGTGATATCAGACACCTCCTTCACCATTTCCCCACCTGCTGATTTAAGCGGCGACACCACCATTCTGTACACATTGCATTTTTACGATTCGGATGGGTGTTCCTTTGATACTATTGTCCCTGTTCAAGTCTATGCCGCCCCTCATAGTGACATTTGGGTCACTACTTGTGACGAGTACGAATGGAATGGGGTAACTCTTACCACTTCTGGTGAATATACGCAAACATTTCCCTCCACCGCTAACTGTGACAGTGTGGTGACGTTGCACTTGACGATTAATGATGTCGCCACCGGCATTGACACACAGACTGCCTGTAATGAATACATCTGGATTGACGGCAACACCTACACTGCCAGCAACAATACCGCGACATACACCATCGTCGGAGGTAGTGTGCTGGGCTGCGACTCCGTCGTCTCTCTCAACCTCACTATAAACGACGCTTACGAGGTCAACGATGAAAGGACCGTTTGTCCGAACGCGCTGCCTTACGTGTGGAACGACGTCACCTTCACGGAAGCTGGAACGCAGTCCGTTACGCTCACCGCCACCAACGGCTGCGACTCCGTTGTCAACATGACACTCTCCCTCAATGACGCTTACGAAATCAACGATGAGAGAACCGTCTGTCCGACCGCGCTGCCTTACGAGTGGAACGGTGTCACCTTCAACGAGGCCGGAACGCAGTCCGTAACCCTCACCGCCGTCAACGGCTGCGACTCCGTTGTCAACATGACACTTTCCCTCAATGACGCTTACGAAATCAACGATGAGAGAACCGTCTGTCCGACTGCGCTGCCTTACGAGTGGAACGGTGTCACCTTCAACGAGGCCGGAACGCAGTCCGTAACCCTCACCGCCACTAACGGCTGCGACTCCGTTGTCAACATGACACTCTCCCTCAACGATGCTTACGAAATCAACGATGAGAGGACCGTCTGTCCGAACGCGCTACCCTACAGTTGGAACGGTGTCACCTTCAACGAGGCCGGAACGCAGTCCGTAACCCTCACCGCCGTCAACGGCTGCGACTCCGTTGTCAACATGACACTCTCCCTCAACAGCGCCTACGAGGTCAACGATGAGATAACCGTCTGTCCGAACGCATTGCCTTACGAGTGGAACAACGTCACCTTCACGGAAGCTGGGACGCAGTCCGTTACACTCACCGCCACTAATGGTTGCGACTCTGTCGTCAACATGACACTTTCCCTCAACGATGCTTACGAAATCAACGATGAGAGGACCGTCTGTCCGACCGCGCTGCCTTACGAGTGGAACGGTGTCACTTTCCACGAGGCCGGAACGCAGTCTGTAACACTCACCGCCACCAACGGCTGCGACTCCGTCGTCAACATGATACTCTCCCTCAACAGTGCCTACGAAATCAACGATGAGAGAACCGTCTGTCCGACCGCGCTGCCTTACGTGTGGAATGGCCTCACCTTCAACGAGGCCGGGACCCAGTCCGTCACACTTACCGCCGACAACGGCTGCGACTCCGTTGTCAACATGACACTCTCCCTCAACGACGCTTACGAGGTCAATGATGAGATAACCGTATGTCCGACCGCGCTACCCTACAGTTGGAACGGTGTCACCTTCAACGAGGCCGGAACGCAGTCCGTAACCCTCACCGCCGTCAACGGCTGCGACTCCGTTGTCAACATGACACTCTCCCTCAACAGCGCCTACGAGGTCAACGATGAGATAACCGTCTGTCCGAACGCATTGCCTTACGAGTGGAACAACGTCACCTTCACGGAAGCTGGGACGCAGTCCGTTACACTCACCGCCACTAATGGTTGCGACTCTGTCGTCAACATGACACTTTCCCTCAACGATGCTTACGAAATCAACGATGAGAGGACCGTCTGTCCGACCGCGCTACCCTACAGTTGGAACGGTGTCACCTTCAACGAGGCCGGAACGCAGTCCGTAACCCTCACCGCCGTCAACGGCTGCGACTCCGTTGTCAACATGACCCTCTCCCTCAACGATGCTTACGAAATCAACGATGAGAGGACCGTCTGTCCGACCGCGCTACCTTACGTGTGGAACGGTGTCACCTTCAACGAAGCCGGAATGCAGTCCGTCACACTCACAGCCGTCAACGGCTGCGACTCTGTCGTCAACATGACACTCTCCCTCAATGACGCTTACGAAATCAACGATGAAATAACCGTCTGTCCGACCGCGCTGCCTTACGTGTGGAACGGTGTCACCTTCAACGAAGCCGGAACACAGTCCGTCACACTCACCGCCGACAACGGCTGCGACTCCGTTGTCAACATGACACTTTCCCTCAATGACGCTTACGAAATCAACGATGAGAGAACCGTCTGTCCGACCGCGCTGCCCTACAGTTGGAACGGAGTTTCTTTCACGGAAGCCGGAACGCAGTCCGTCACACTCACCGCCACTAACGGTTGCGACTCCGTCGTCAACATGACACTTTCCCTCAACGACGCTTACGAAATCAACGATGAGAGGACCGTCTGTCCGACCGCGCTGCCTTACGTGTGGAACGGTGTCACCTTCACGGAAGCTGGAACACAGTCCGTAACCATCACCGCTGCCAACGGCTGCGACTCCGTCGTCAACATGACACTCTCCCTCAACGATGCTTACGAAATCAACGATGAAAGGACCGTCTGTCCGACCGCGCTGCCCTATAGTTGGAACGGTGTCACCTTCAACGAAGCCGGAACGCAGTCCGTAACCCTCACCGCCGTCAACGGTTGTGACTCTGTCGTCAACATGACCCTCTTAGTCTTCACCCCCACTCACACCGCAACCTCCCAAGAACAATGCGGCGGGACTTTCATCTGGAATGGCACTGAATACGCTGAGTCTGGTGACTACACCTTCAGCCATGAGGACGGCAACGGCTGCATTCAGGTGGACACCCTACACCTTGTCATCCATCCGCTGCCAGAGACTCCGATTCTTTCCGTCACCGACAACACCAGCTGTACAGAGCCAAACGGCAGCATTTCAATTATAGCTCCCACAGGAGATGGGCTCACATACTCTCTCAACGGTGGTACCCCGCAATCCGAGAACTCATTCTCTGGGCTGACCACCGGGACTTTCACCATCACTGTTTGGAACAATAATGGATGCTCCTCATCTGCCTCCGATTCAGTCAGCACCATCGGCAGCACAGTCAACGTTGCCGCCTCCGCCAATTCTCCTTGTGTTAACGGCACCCTTGAACTTTCCGCCTCCTCTGAAAGCTCAGATGTCTCCTTTGAATGGACTGGACCCAACAATTTCAGCTCTTCTGAATCTCAACACATCATATCCAATGTTTCCACAGACCACGCCGGGGTTTACACCGTCGTGGTCACCGAAATCGCTACCGGTTGCACAGCCTCTGCCTCTACTACTGTCTCTATCCACACGCCCACCACCGGCGACACCACCGCTACTGCCTGCTATAGTTTCTTCTGGCACGGGGAGACCTTCACTGTGTCTGGTGACTACCGAGACACACTTGCTAACATAAACGGCTGCGACTCCGTCGTCACCCTGCACCTCACCATCAACGATACCGTTTTCCACCAATTCGAGGCACAAAGTTGTTACAGTTACGACTGGAATAACACCGCCTATACTCAAAGCGGAGATTATGTCCAGTATTTCACCGCACAAAACGGCTGCGACTCCATCGTCACCTTGCACCTCACCATAAACGATACCGTCTTCCATCAATTCGAGGCGCAAAGTTGTTACAGCTACGACTGGAATAACACCACCTACACTCAAAGCGGGGACTATATCCAGTACTTCACTGCTCAGAACGGCTGCGACTCCATCGTCACCTTGCACCTCACCATAAACGATACCGTCTTCCATCAATTCGAGGCGCAAAGTTGTTACAGCTACGACTGGAATAACACCGCATATACTCAAAGCGGAGACTATGTCCAGTATTTCACTGCACAAAACGGCTGCGACTCCATCGTCACCCTACACCTCACCATCAACGACACTGTTTTCCATCAATTTGATGCGCAAAGTTGTTACAGCTACGAATGGAATAACACCACCTATTCTCTAAGCGGGGACTATGTCCAGTACTTTACCGCGCAGAACGGCTGCGACTCGGTTGTCACGCTACACCTCACTATAAGTGACACTGTTTTCCACCAATTCGAAGCGCAAAGCTGTTATAGTTACGACTGGAATAACACTACCTATACTCAAAGCGGGGACTATGTCCAGTCCTTCACCGCGCAGAATGGATGCGACTCCATCGTCACCCTACACCTCACCATAAGCGACACTGTTTTCCACCAATTCGAGGCGCAAAGCTGTTACAGCTACGAATGGAATAACACCATCTATACTCAAAGCGGGGACTATGTCCAGTACTTCACCGCACAAAACGGTTGCGACTCTGTTGTCACGCTACACCTCACCATAAGCGACACCGTTTTCCACCAATTCGATGCTCAAAGTTGTTATAGCTACGAATGGAATAACACCATCTATACTCTAAGCGGAGACTATGTCCAGTATTTCACCGCCGCCAACGGCTGCGACTCCGTCGTCACTCTTCATCTCACCATCAACACCCCCACCCACACCGCAACCTCCCAAGAACAATGCGGAGGAACTTTCACCTGGAACGGCACCGAATACGCTGAGTCTGGCGACTACACCTTTAGCCACGAGGATGACAACGGCTGCATTCAGGTGGATACCCTACATCTCATCATCCACCCGTTGCCAGAAACTCTAGTTCTTACAGCTACCGACAATACCAGCTGCGCGGATCCTAATGGTGCCATCACCATTGAAAGTCCCATCGGCTCTGGATTCTCCTACTCCATCAACGGCACAGACTTCCAAACCCAAACAGCCTTTAACGGGCTGAATACCGGAGACTTCACCGTCACTGTCATGGATGAGTACGGTTGTACCAGCACAGCTACCGTCAACGTGGGAACCGTAGGCAACACGGTGACTGCGGCGGCTTCCGCCAACACCCCATGCGCCGGTGGAGTCCTTGAACTCTACGCAGAAACTGAAACAACAGGAGCCACATTTGCTTGGTCAGGGCCCAACAACTACAGTTCCAACGAGCAAAATCCTGCGTTGGAGTATGCCTCTCCCAACCTCAACGGAGAATATGCACTTACCGTCACCGACCCCGTGACCCATTGTTCCATGTCCGCCAATGTTTATGTCAATGTCATCTCTCCCAATGTTGGCAACATAAGCATTAACGGTGTTACCATTCTTTGCGATGGCGAGAGCACTGATCTCACCGCCTTTGCATTTGGCAATAACGGCGATGTCTCCTTCACTTGGAGCAATGGTGACATCGGTGCAACCGTCACGATGACCCCGACAGAAAGCACCACCTACACCGTTACAGCCACTGCCACTATAGACGACTGCTCCGCCTCAGTCGAAAGCTCTGTTGAGGTGACCGTCAACGCACTCCCACAAGTGAACATCTCTGGAGAATTCTCTTTCTGCCAAGGAGAATCCACCACCCTCATCGCCACTGAAGGATACACATACTTGTGGGACAACAATTTACCTTCACAAAGTATCTCCGTTTCTGAAGGTGGCACCTACACGGTAACGGTTACGGATGACAACAACTGCTCCAACTCCGCTTCTGTCACTGTGAATATGTTGGCTTTGCCTGCCATCCCGAGCCTTACCCCAACCGACAACACTAGTTGCGCAGACCCAAATGGCGCTATCACCGTTGACAGTCCCGTCGGTCTCGGCTTCACCTACTCCATCAACGGCGCTGACTTCCAAACGGAAACAGTCTTCACTGATCTACACCCCGGAGACTATATCATCACCGTTATGGATGAAAACGGGTGCGTCAACAATGCCTCCGTCAACGTAGGGGCAGTGGGCAACACCGTGGATGCGGTGGCTTCCGCCAACACCCCGTGCGCTGGAGAGCCCCTTGTGCTCACCGCTGAAACGGGAACATCAGCGGCAATCTTTGACTGGACAGGTCCTAACGGCTACAGTTCCAACGAACAGAATCCCACCCGCGATAACGCAAATGACAATATGAGCGGACAGTACACGCTTACTGTCACCAACCCCGAGACTCATTGTTCCGCGGCTTCCAATGTCATCGTCACCGTCAACTCCCCCAACACCGGCATAGTGAACATCTACGGTGTCACTACACTCTGTTTGGGCGACAGCACCGAACTCATCGTCACCCCCACTGGCGGCAACGGAGAATTCTCCTATGTGTGGAACACGGGCGACACCACCACTAACATTTCCCTTAATCCGGTCGAAAGCGCCACCTACACCGTCTCCACCACGGCAGTCGTCGGGGATTGCTCCGCATCGACCGAAACCTCCGTCAACGTGATTGTCAACCCGCTTCCCGATGCGAACATCTCCGGTATCACAGCATTCTGTGAAGACGATGTGCAGAAATTAACCGCCGCAGAAGGCATTGCCTACCATTGGAGCAACAATTCCACCACACAAAGCATTTACGTATTCGAAAGCGGCACTTATTCGGTAACGGTCACCGACATAAACAACTGCTCCAACTCTGATTCCGTTTCCGTGGAACTGCTGCCTTTGCCTTCAACACCGACCCTGACTCCGACCGATAACTCCAGCTGTACAGTTCCCAATGGCGCCATTACGGTTGACAGTCCTATCGGCGCTGGTTTCACCTACTCCATTGATGACATTGACTACCAAGCAGAAACTACCTTCAATGGATTGGATGCCGGAAATTACATCGTCATCGTATTCAATGAGTACGGATGCGCTAGTGCTGGCTCTGTTTCTGTAGGCCAAATTGGCAACATGGTGGATGCCACAGCTTCCGCCAACACCCCATGTGCAGGGGAGACCCTCGTACTCGCTGCTGAAACCAACACCTCGGCAGCCACCTTCTCTTGGGCAGGACCAGACAGTTTCAGCTCTAACGAACAGAATCCTATCCGTGAAAACGCAAACGAGGAGATGAACGGGCAATACATACTCACCGTCACCGACTCCGTGACTCACTGCTCTATGACCGATACTGTCTTGGTATCTGTCATCTCTCCCAACACCGGCACAATAACCATTATCGGCGACACTGTCCTCTGTCAAGGCGACAGCACCGAACTCTCCATCACTGTTTCCGACAACAACGGGAATCTCTCTTACCTTTGGGACACAGGAGAAACCACCACGACCGTTTCCGCCAATCCGTCTCAAAGCACTACTTATACCGTCACAACCACTGCCACCCTTGACGGCTGTTCCACCTCAGCGGAAACTTCTGTCAACGTCATCGTCAATACACTTCCCGATATTAGCATCTCCGGTACTTTGATATTCTGCGATGGAGAAGTTCAGGAATTGACGGCCTCCAATGGCTATAACTACCTATGGGGCGACAATTCCACTTCACAAAGCATTCTCGTTTCTGAAGGCGGGGAATACGCTGTCACCGCAACCGACAGCAACGGCTGTTCTAATTCCACCAGCGTCAATGTCACCGTCAATCCCATCATTTACGTCACCATCGACACCACCATCTGCCATGAAGCAAGCTATCCATTTGACAATCAGTCAATCACAACTTCCGGAACCTATATCGACACCCTCACCTCATCCTATGGATGCGACAGCATTGTGACACTGAACTTGATCGTCGCTGACGAACTTCGTGATAGTCTACTTGTTGACATCTGTCTTGGAGACAGCTATTTCCATCCCTATTTCGGTGAACTTTCCCCAACTGAAACACACACCTACCAAACCGTTGTGACCCTTGACCAAGGTTGTTCTCAAACATTCTCGCTAACCCTAACCGTACATCAACCCAAAGAAACACATATAGAAACTTCTCTCTGTGTTGGTGACACTTACCAGGATAATGGATTCAACATCATCGCGACACACGCCACTGACACCACCTATATACTAAATGACACCACCACTTTTGGCTGTGACAGCACCATCTTCCTGCACTTGATTGTTCATCCGTCCACAGATACCACCTTCCTTGTGACAATCGTGCAAAACGATCTTCCTTTTGAATTAAACAGCACATATTACTATACAACAGGCATTTATACTCAAGATACGCTGAACATTTTTGGCTGCGATTCCATTATTACCCTTAATCTTATCGTTAACGAAAATGTAAGCAACGAAATTGACAGCACTATCTGTGATAATGCCTTGCCAATGACATGGAACAGCGTAGAATTTCTAACAGCGGGTGACACCACCATTACCCTCACTGCCGCCACTGGCGCCGATTCTGTGCTGACCATGCATCTCCATGTCAACCCCACTTATCACATTGATATTTTTGACACGGTGTGCGCTGGTGTTTATTTTGAAAGCCACGGGTTCCAAACCACCTCCTTCTCCGACACCATTTTGTCCCATAACGATTTGTCCGTCGCAGGTTGCGACTCTGTTACCACACTACACCTCACTGTCAAGCAACCCACAGCTTTTACGGATGTCCACGACACGTGCGACAGCTTCACATGGATTGACGGGGTTACCTACACCGAAAGCACAACCGAACCTACTGTCACGCTCGTCAACGCCGCCGGCTGCGACTCTGTCATCACACTACACCTTACCATCCGAAAATCAACGGATTATACGGATGTCCATGACACCTGTGACAGTTTCACTTGGATTGACGGCATCACTTACACCGAGAGCACCAACACTCCAACGGTCACTCTCGTCAATGCCGCGGGTTGCGACTCTGTCGTAACACTCAACTTGACCATCAGAAGATCAACAACTTTCACCGACGTGTTTGACACTTGCTGCAACAGTTTCACCTGGATTGACGGCATCACCTATACGGAAAGCACCAACTCGCCGACTTTCACCCTTACCAATACTGTGGGGTGCGACTCCGTCGTCTCGCTCCAGTTGACCATCAGAAAACCAACAATTTACACTGATACCCATGACACCTGCGACAATTTCACTTGGATTAATGGAATTACCTACACAGAGAGTACGAACACACCAACTGTCACGCTAACCAATGCAGCGGGTTGCGACTCCGTTGTCACACTCAACCTCACCATATACCACCCGATACACTCCGCTGTGACGGAAACCACTTGCGAATCCTTTACATGGAACAATCAAACTTACTTACAATCTGGAACTTACACCTTCGCACATCCTGATGAAAACAGTTGTACACAAGTTGACACTCTACACCTTACCGTCAACTATCCTGTTCACACCTCAATTACGGAAACCGCTTGCGAATCCTATCTCTGGAATGGACAGACTTACACATCTTCAGGGACTTACACCTTTTCCCACGAAGACGCCAACGGCTGCACGCAGGTAGACACCCTACATCTTACCGTCAACTACCCCACTCACACTGCCATGGCGGACACCGCCTGCGAATCCTACACTTGGAACAATCAAACATACACTCAGTCTGGCACTTACACCTTCTCCCACAACGATGCCAACGGATGTACTCAGGTGGACACCCTGCACCTCATTGTCCACCACCAGATTCACATCGCCACCACGGAAAACGCCTGTGAATCGTTCGAGTGGAACGGCACGACCTACACGGAAAGCGGCACTTATCTCTTCACACATCTCGACGCCCACGGTTGCACACAGGTGGACACTTTGCATCTCACCATTCATCTGCCCGTGCACACCGCCATATCACAATTCACATGTGACAATTACCTCTGGAATGACAAAATCTATTCAGCTTCAGGAACTTATCTATTCTCCCATCTTGATGAAAATGGCTGTGAACAGGTTGACACCTTGCATCTGACATTCGTGGACCCCGCTACTAGCATCACTTCATTAACCAACCATTTCTGCAGTGAAGGAAGGCTCGTTTTGGAAGTCCAAACCCAGTTGGAGGATTATGTGTGGAGCACAGGTGAAACGTCTCAAACCATCATTGTGAACGAAGAGGGCACATATACAGTCACGGCGTCTCAAGGAGATTGCGAGGCGGTGGCCGCTTTCACCATCGAGCCTTGTGAGCTGGAGATTTTGCTGCCCAACGCTATTCATCCAGACGGGAATGGTCTGAATGAATTCTTCAGCATCGCGGAAGCCTACTATGACCAAATCAACGATTTCGGCTTCAGCATATACATCTACAACCGATGGGGCGTGTTGGTCTTCTCTTCCACCAGCAAGTATTTCCAATGGAACGGCGAGGTGAACGGCACGATTTACCATGACAATGTGTACAACTATATCATAGAATACCGTACAAAAAGCGGTTCCCCACGGAATTTGAAAGGAAGCATTACGGTTCTCTGACGTTTACCCGTTTTACAATCAGCACGCTCAGCTCATACAACAGCCATATCGGCAAAGAGACAATGAGCAGTGTGAATGCATCACCCGTCGGAGTGATGATGGCAGCTATGACGAGGATGGCTACGATGGCGTGACGACGGTAATGGGTCATATATTCCGACTTAAGAAGGCCGAAACGAGCTAAAAGCCAAGACACTACCGGAATTTCGAACACGATGCCGAATACGATGCTCATCATCAGAAGCGTATCCATATAGGATTGCAACGTCAGCATATTGTGTACCTGGTCGCTCACCTGATAGGTGCCTAAAAAACGCACAGTCAACGGGAAAACGAAAAGATAGTTGACCGCGACACCGATCATGAACATCAGATAGGATGAAAGGACTATTCCGACAGAATGCTGCCGTTCTTTTTCATACAAAGCCGGACGGACAAAATCAAACAACACCTTGATAATGTATGGTGAAGCCATCAGGACACCAAACGCAAACGCCGTCTTCAGATGAATCATGAACTGCTCAGTCAGCCCGATGTTCATCAGCCGGATATTGAAATCCCCGCCTCCGAAGAGTTTGTACATGAAAAAAGAAGAATCCTTCGGGGCTAATACGATCTTAAACAGGATGTCTTTAAAACAAAACGCCAAAATGGAGAACACCAAAACAGACACGACAATTTTAATCAAACTGCCGCGCAAATCATCCAAATGTTCCCAAAAGGACTTGTTTTCCGCCGATTCGGACATCTAATCAGCTTTTTCGTCTTTTTTCAAATCATCATCTACTTTAGGGCTCTCATCGTCTTTGCCGTTTATGCCGTCCTTGAAAGAGCGCACTCCTTTTCCAAGCCCCTTCATCAGCTCCGGGATTTTCTTGCCACCGAACAACAACAGCACGATCAGGGCGATAATGATGATTTCTGTCATTCCTATTCTCATAACTTTGACTTTTAAGCTATTGGCTGTTGGCAATTAGCTGTTGGCTTTTCTGTTGCCTGCCTGTTAACTATTGCCTGTTGCCTTAAAAAATTGGCCACAAAAATAACTTTTTTTCAGACTGGAACACCTTAAAAAACAAAAAACTACCGTGACATCAATGCAGCACGGAAGCGAGGATTTCCAAAGAGTCTATCTTTCGGATCTGCTCGTTATGCATCTGAAGATAGTCGACCAGCCGTTTCAACAGGGCGGACCGCAACTTTCTCGATGCCGGCACCGGTTCCTCCTGACTTAACAATTGATGCAGATAAACGCTCTCCTCACTGTTCATGAAACCGGCATTTTCCACATAAACAGGTTGGAAACGACATTCCTGCAGGGAAAAATAACTATTGTTGGCAGAATAGTTGTCCTCCGGAGAATATCCCATCACCTCACAAAGTCGCAACAAAAAACGCAATGGCAGCTCCGCCAGGTTGCCCGATGCATTGTGAACCCCATCAATCTCCTGCTGCAAAAAGTGAAACAGTTCTTTGTCCTGCCCGGCATCCATCAACATTTTATACAATATCTCATTGTAAAACAACAAGATAGAACTTTTTGCCGGATCATAGAAAAGCGGGTTGGACGCTTGACGGGGGGCGATGTCTTTCAAATACTTCAACGAACTCTTGCTATGATCGTCATAGGATATGTCCATCATCGCCAGCGGGGTGAAATAGGAGGCAGCGAAACGATTGTTTTTACGGAAGGCACCTTTTATGATAAACGACTGATTACCTTGCTGTTGTGTGAATATTTTCACAATCAGCGAAGTATCCCCATATTTGGTGGCGTGCATCACTATGCCAGGCGTGGAAACAAGCATCTCTTATTGCAACTAGTTGATAAACACGAATTTGGTCACTATCTTCTCCTTCCCGTCCTCATCAGACACCATCACATAATAAACCCCGGTAGCCGGACGGTTGCCGTAGTGATCCTTCCCGTCCCACACCAACTGTCCGCCATGGCTGTAACCCTGCCATACCAAGCGCCCCGAGCTGTCCGTGATCTTACACAACGAATTCGATTTCAAACCGCTGACCGCCACCATGCCGGCGTAGCCGTGCGGAACCGGATTCGGATAGACGAGATTATCCTCGTAAGTCTCGAATCCCGAAGTCGCGGTGCCCCGGTAACTCACCAATCCCTTGACCGTGGCAAAAAAGACCTCACCCGTAAGCTGGTTGATACAGATTGACTCTATCTGGTTGGCAAACAACGGATTATCTTCAGCAGTGAAATGCAAAAGCTGCTCCTGACCATTTTCGCTCATCAGAAAGACTCCGGCCTTGCTGGTACCGATCCATTTCCGATTGGCACCATCAACGGCAATGGCCGTAACCTGCTCATATTCCAGCAAGACAGAGACATAGCCGTCCTGTTCAAGCAGTATGTTCCGCGGATAGGAACCCCCGCTGAAAACCTTCTCGGGATAATAGATCACCTTAACCCCCTTATCCGTGCCAATCCAGATCTCCCCGTCCAAATCCTCGGCCATACAATAAACGGACGCGGAACTAACCTCCGCCGCCACATTCATGTCAATGCGCGCGAACTTGTCATCACCGTAATTGTCGTAAGTTCCGTTATCGGAAAACGCAATCAGATGGTAACGGTTGTACGTCGCATCACGCGGGAAATTGACCCACTTATAACCATGCGAATCCACCAGAAGCTGATCGGCGACCACCTCAGCGATATCATTCGACACCACCCCGGAGGTAATATTATAGGCATGCCACGTGCCGTTCGGCTCCAGCATCTTCAGCATTTTATTACTGTAACTGTTTGTCATCCAAAGATTACCCTTCTTATCGTATTGTAATCCCGAAACAAAAGTAGCCCCATTGCTGATGGAATCAAGCATGGAGTTAGCGGCATTATAGTGCGCCACCACCTGATGGTTTTTGCACTTGAAGATACCATTTCCCCAGGAAGCCACACTCCATTCCGTCTCATCCAAGGGGTTTATGGCTATCGTGGTAAGATCGTATGTGCGTCTGTCCTGATCATACGTCAGAAAATCGTTGCTGTTGTAGTCCCATGTCTGGTTCTGAAGCCAACTAATAGCAGGAAAACGGTATGCCGGAGAAAATGCCGAGGATGCTTTTCGGGAGCCGTGAACCACCGCGACGATGCCATTGTGAGACGCAAGACTCTCCACATAATCGGCATAGGGCCCCGGCGCTTTGAAAAACTGATGTGAGTAGTAGGTCATGTTGACATGTACCAATCCATAAACATGATCCGCCACCCAAATGTCCTGTCCATCGGGAATCCCCTCTCGGGCATCCGGATAATTCCCTGGTTCGTACCACGAGGCAAAATACAATCTTTCCCCATCCGCATCCAAAAGTTCCACCCCGTTCCAATAGCAAACCGACAATGTGTCCCCCGTGCTCATCAAATGATGGACAGAAAGGCTTGACTTTCCGGAGAAAAGCCATTCTCCGTCCGATGACATGTACAGCGAATCCTGCGAGTCTGACACCCCTTCAACCGCCTTCTTGACCACATAAACATGGTCATGATTCTGTGCCATCATCGTGATATGCCACGGCAACTCCTCCCCCCACTGCGAAAAATTCGAAACCACTGGAGAGGTCACCGGAATACTGAACAAGCCATCTTCCGTGGAGACATAATATCTGTTATTCCCAACTACCACATCCGTCGGAATAAGCTGCTGGTTATTCCGTTTGGTAAACCATGTGTCTGTAATCACTAACTCGTTCAAATCCAAAATCACGACACCGAATGGATATACAAAATAGGCCTTGTCACCAAAGACTCTGCAGTTTTTCAATCTCTTGGAGCCGCTCAACGACTTGTCTTTCACATCACGAATATTGGTCAGCCTGTCGTTTCGGATCACATCAATATTTCCATTTTCGTAACAGATTATCAGCGCATTCGATTGTCTGTCGCATTGGATTTTCACAATATCGATATCCGAAAGTCCATCCACTTTCGTCCATGTGGAGAATGTTGGATCTTGGTCATAAATCGTGGATTTGTCCAAGAGATAAAGACCGTTATCGGTGGCTGCATAGACCGTCTCGTTGTCAACGGCTACAGAGAAGAATTTGTTCATTGAAACATGGGCGCGGAACTCCCCTATCGCTATTTGGGCAAAACCTCCCGTAAACAGGAGAGAAAACAGGGATATGGTCAGGATTTTTCTCATAATGCAGTATTGCGATATAAATTGGATTTTTTCAAGTTGTAGGCGGGGATAAGAGAGGTCAACAGGCTTATTATCAGTATCGTGACAAGCACAATCAGCAAATCCGACAACCGCATTTGCACTGGATAATAAGGGATGATGTAATGGGCGTCGCCACCGCCCAGCTTGACGATATGAAACGTTTGCTGCAGCAGACAGATGAACGCCCCCAACACCGTTCCCGCCAGTCCGCCCAATGCGGAAACCAATAGTCCTTCAAACACAAAGACACGCTGTATCAGTGATTTAGAAGCCCCCATACTGAACAAGACAGCCGTATCCGTCTTTTTCTCCAGGATCAGCATTCCCAATGATCCGATAATATTGAACGCAGCCAACAGCAGAATAAACACCAAGATCAAATAGATGACGAATTTCTCTGACTTCATGGTCTTGTACAGCGATTCCTCCTGCTCATAGATATCCTTCAACCGGTATTTGTCGCCAATCACAGCCGCGATTTGCTTCCGGCACTTGGCTGCATTCGCCCCTTTTTTCAGCTGGATTTCCATAGAAGTCACCTCCCCTTCGTAGTTCATCAGTCCACGGACAAAATCAATGGGGCAGAAAATGTAATTTTCGTCATAATTGGTATTGGTGCAGAGCACTCCGTTGGGAAACAGGTACTGGGTGTTAAACGCTTCGGCCGCATTGGCAAAATTTTTCTTGGTCCTTTTCGGATAGTAAAGTTTCACCAAGTTATAGCTTAAAAGGTTGATTTCCAGCCTACCTGCCGCCCCACTGCCGAAAATGGCACAAGGCTGCTGGATCTTCCACAATGCAGTGTCTCCATCAATCAGCATCTTCTCGAAATGCTTGTCTCTTAAATAGTTGTCGGGAACGCCTTTGAGATAGAGCAACTCCTGGCGGTCTTCGTAGTTCGCCAATGAGAGGTCGCACACGATCTCATTGACCGCCGCCACTTCCGGCAACTCCCGTAGTTGTGCCAAGGGGAAACTGTCAACGGGAAATGACTTCCCCTCATGCAACGTGACCTCATAGTCGGCGTGAAGTGCGTTGAACCAACCACCGATGATGTCAGACATGCCGTTAAACACTGAAAGCACCACGACCAGCGCAGCGGTGCACACCATTATGCCGATCATGGAGATTCCCGAGATGACGTTGATAATATTGTGTTCCTTTTTGGAGAAAAGGTAACGCCACGCCAGGAAAAAGGCCGTTTTATGCGCTTTTTGTCGCACTATTTCTTCAGAAGTTCATCAATATGCTCTAAATAATCGAGCGTGTCGTCCAGAAAGAACTCGAGTGTCGGCACCACACGCAACTGATTGCGTACCTGCTGCCCAAGACGATACCGGATATCTTTCGTGTTTTCTTTTATCAAACTGATAATCACCTCTTTGTCAGATGTGTTATAAATGCTGAGGTATGCCCTGGCAATAGAGAGGTCGGAGGTAATCGTCACTTTCGTCACCGTGATCATGCACTTGTAGATATTGCGGCTGTCCACAAGGAAGATGTTCGCCAGCTCGCGTTGCAGCATGGCTGATATTTTCTGTTGTCTTGTCGTATTCATCGTTAACAATTTTGAACGGCAAAGATACGATTTTTTGGCTATTGGCTGTTCACTCTTGGCTATTAGTGTTCTTAATATGCACATCCATCTGGTTGAACGGGATCTCCAGCCCTTCTTGGCGAAAAGCGTTGTAAATCCCTTCGTTAAGAGAATAGAGGGTGGTCCAGTAGTTCTCGGGTAGTGTCCACGCATAGAGACGCATGTTGAGCGAGCTCTCCCCGAAATTCTCCAGAGTGGCAAACGGGGCTTTGGGCTCGTGCAGCACAAACGGGTTTTCGGCCGCCACCCGCAGCATCACCTCCTTGGCCTTTTCCACCGGCATACCGTAAGCCAGCCCCACTTCAATAGTCACCCGACGTTGCGGCAGGTTGAAATGGTTGACCAACGATTTGGTTGCCAGTTCGGTGTTCGGCACAATAATCTTGCGGGCATCATACGTGCGTAACGTCGTGTTGAAAATCTGGATACTCTCCACGAAACCCGCATAGGATCCCTGCTCAATGTAGTCGCCGACTTTGAAAGGCCTGAGCAACAAGATGATAACTCCGCCTGCGAAATTCTGCAAGGTACCTTGCAACCCCATACCGATGGCCACCCCCGCAGCACCGAGAATGGCGATGAAGGAGGTCATCTGGATGCCCATGATCCCCATCGCGGTGATCACAAGCAACACCTTCAAAAGGATGTCAATCAGCGAATGCAGAAACTCTTGCAACGACGGATCAACCTTATGCCGGTCGTAGGCTCGCTTCATCACCCTGTTGAGCAGGTTGATGAGTTTCCAGCCCACAAACAGCACGAGAGCCGCCACAATCAGCTTCGGCACATACTGAAACACGATGTCATTCAAAAATTGCTTCGCACCAGAAGCGAATGATTCCCAATTAGTTACATTTGTTTTTTCCATATTATTTGAACGAATATGAAATTCCTAAATACAGAACATTTTCAGGATTTTTAACTTGTATTTCGTTATCACAGCGAACAAAAAAGTCCAATGCATGACGCTTGTTGATGTTGTATTGCAACCCCACGATGGAACGCAATTGGTCGATGATATTGTCGCCCGGTTTGTAAAGACGCCACCAGAACTCCTCCGAACAGTGCAACTTCAAAGCAGTCCGCGGGATGGACCACGCAACAGACAGTCTATTACGCAAATAGGTTTTCGGGTTGAACTTATAGGAACCACGACGCTCGTCCCGGAAAGTAGTCTGTGCCATGCACCGCCACCCCACCTTCCAATTTCCGAACTTCGGCGCAATGGAGATGAATCCCTTGATTCTGTGACGGTTGTCGAAAAGCTGCTCCTCCCGATCATGGTAGTTTAGAAAATTATACTCCACCCCGACCTTCATCCGTTTCTTCCAGAATGTGTAATCGGTTCCCGCCCCGATTTTGGCACGGTTATAATGGGTGAACCAGTTGTCAAAACGCAGATCTCCTTCCACAGCGAAATGCCACCCTTTAAGGATTTTTAACTCATACTCCGCACCTATCACACCACCTGCCGTGAACGTCTGCGCACTCACACACCCGCACACACACAATGAAAAGCACAACCATATGACTTGCCTAACTTTCATCGTCCTTCATCGCTAAAAGAAATTGTCCTTCTTCACCTTCAGAAGCTCATTCACTGTATTTGCGGGTTTATCGGAGGCGTAATAGATTTTCACGTAGGCGATATCTTTGAGGTAGTCGATGTGTCCAACCTCCAGACGTCTGATGTCCAATCCCGTGCGGGATTTCAGATCAGCCATAAGCTCGGGTTCACGGTCGGCGTGTACCAATGCGACTTTTTCATAAACGATAATCTTACTCTCCAAATGCGTCTTGCGATGAATGGATTCGAACACCCAAACGGCCAGCACTATCAGTAAATTAGTGGCAGCCAGTTCAGTGTAACTTACGGTCATGGCCAATCCATTGATCACGGAGATACCGACCACAACAAACAGATAAGTCATCTCTCGAATCGGGACCGTCTCCGTCCGGTAGCGGATCATCCCGAAAATAGCAAACAGACCCAGTGCAAAACCTATCTGCACCTTCACGTTGTCCATCAGGAAAATCAAAAAGAAAATCGTGATGCTGAACAGCATAAAAGTGAAATAATAGTCGCGGCGTTTACTTTTCCGGTAATACAGCAGGCCGACAATCAGCCAGCACACCACCAGATTGAGGGCGAAACGGAGCAGCATCTGCCACAAACTCGGCCCGTCAAACCAGGGGATTCCAAAAAGACCTGACCCATCGGTCCCGCCAAATTCACTCGCGATTTCCGGATCAAACAAGATGTCCAAATCATTCTGTATCATTGTCCTAAAGATTTTATTATGTAATTTTTATTTGTTAACTTATTGACATACCGTATTTTATCCTTAAAGCGGTTGTATTTCAGATGTTCATCGGTAAGAAGCATTCCGAGACAGTACTTGCTCAATCCTTTCTGGGGCACACGAGCATTACGAAGCAAATCTTTGAACTTGGAAGGCAGCGACCCATCCTGCTTCACCTCAATGACAACCAAATCGGAAACATCAGCATCACAACCACTTACATGGTTATGAAATGTAATGCCGAAATCGATGGTGATCCGCTCCGTCTTGGCTTTGTTCACAAGCGTAATACGCTGGAAAGCGTTTTCAAGACGCGGGGACAGCACCTGATCGGTGACCCATACCTTCTCTCGCACAAAGTCGGCCATCTCGGTCATGCGATAGAGATCACCCCACTGTTCCATTGGAATGGGGATGCGCTTTTTCTTGGTACGACCGGTATTTTTTTTGTTCTTAATCTCACAAAAAGCGATGCCTGAGTCCACATAGATGCGCTGGCGAATCTTCTGGCGGTGCAACCGACGATTATGGTGCATGGTGTAAGTCACGGCATCCGGAGTGTCGAAATAGAGTGTTCTGTAATGCGCAATTCGCTGTCCTTCACTCTCTTGCACATAGAAATGCTCTTTCCATAGCGGCACCATCTTCAACAAGGTCTCCATATTCGTGGGAAACTTGCTGTCCACGCGGTTCATCAGCTTCACAGCACTCATTGCCTCCAATGAGATGGAAGCCATCGACTGCAACATGCTTTCCAAAGATTCCATCATTGCCGAATATATTCGTATTCTCTGACAGACAAAAGATTGCCCTTGGCATTGTAATTCAACTGGCGCTTCTTAGTGCCATCGGCGTTGTATTCAATCTTGTGAATGCGGTAAGCCTTGTTATGCATGTCGTACACCACTTCGCGCACCACACGGTCGTTCGCGTCATACTCGTAAGTGACACGGGCTGTCATACCGGAGGAGTTATATTCGATTTCCTCTGATTTACGTCCCTTGGCATCGTATTTAGTCACACGATCAAGATACTTGGTGCCTTTCACCGGGGTTTTCCATGTCTTCACGGTCATATTCTTCCGCTGTTCCCTTTTTTCGGTGTTCTGTCCGAAAGAAACAGACACACATAGTAGTATACAACCCAACAATACGATTATCTTTTTCATTTATTCGTTTGTTTTTCCTTTCAAATTTCAATTTTACATTTGATGTTAAACGTATCATTTATGACTTTCGTATCATCCTCCCCTTCATCCTCTTATCATCGTCTCATCGTTTCATCGCCTCATCGTCTCATCGTTTCATCGCCTCATCGCCTCATCGTTTCATCGTCTCATCGTCTCACCGCCTCACGGCCTGACATTCACCCTCATCGTGTCCGTAAGCCAATAGATATGGTCGGATTCCGGAACAGAGACCGTTTTAGAGACCACAGACGGGATTTCATCTGCATCCTCACTGAAGGTGAAGACAGTATAATCACCGGGGGAGAGTTTCTGGAAAGCAAAGACACCGTCCATGCCCACCCGCACGTCATCGCAGGGGAAGTCCTCACCCTGTCGCTGGATATAGATACGCTGTCCATAGGCCCATCCTTGCGAAATCACATTACCGTTTTTGTCGATATAATACGCCCAAGCGTGTCCCTTCACCATGGAAGTGCCGTACGCTTTTCCATCATGGATGTAAATATCAGGCACAGCAGTGGTCTTACCTCTCTGAACCTCAACCGTTTGCGACACCGCCGTACGTTCACCGCTCGCCAAGCTCGAATAAGCATACACAGTATAGGTGCCTGGGCGAAGGTACTTGAATTGATAAAAACCTGTGTGGTCGGTCTCTTCATCATCGCCGTAGAATTGACTCGTGCCGTAAACTAAAAAAACGTCCTCCTTGGCGGCCAAAACAGTGTCTGTCTCCATATTGAAGTTGTCGTCTGGATGCAGCACCATGTATACAGTTCCCTCGATGGCGCCGGTGCCGCCAGGACCCTCGCCGGTGTTGCAGGAGACAACGAGGAAAGGCAAGATCACGAACAGCAACAGACGGATTAAATGCCTAAATGAATTCTTCATATCCCTTTTCTAAAATCAAGGCGCAAAGATAAAAATTTTCCGACACATTCAATAAAATAGTATCTTTGCCGTTTGATTATAAAACGAGAAATAATGAAGAAAGTCATTGCATTAGGCATTTTGTTTTTAGGCTCCATCCTGATTTTTTCAGCCTGCGACACCCAGCACCGTTGCGCCGCTTACGGCCACTACACCTACAACATGCCGGTTGAGAATCCGGACAACCTGAACTAGCCCTCGCTTTCCATGCGGGAAACGGACATTGTGCGAAAACACCTTCGGAAGTTCCTGCTGACCTTGCTGTTGGCGGGTACTTTTGGGTTGTCCTACGCCCAGAATGTCGGGGAGTATTACCATGACGTGACCCTCAAGGAGTGGAATTTTCAGATTTTCGCGCACACGGCCGGTGCCGGTATAGGGTTCCAACACGGCCGCACTCCCGACCTCTTCAACAAGCACTTCTGGGAAGTCCAGATGATGTTTAACAAGCATCCGAAATCAGTGCGTTCCATCAATGTCCTGTATGAGAACGTGCGCCCCGTCCGATACGGACAACTGTATTCACTGTTCTTCCTGCAAGGAGGCTACGGTTACCAACGCACACTGCATTTGAAGCCCTATTGGGGTGGCGTACAGGTCAGCTTCACCCTCTCCGCAGGTCCGGCCATCGGCATCGGCATCCCCAATTATGTGGAAGTCCTCAACTACAACACCGGTTTTTCAGAAATTGTGCGCTACAATCCTGACAAGCATAACCTGAACAACATCCTCGGCGGCACTCGCCTATTCACCGGCATCGCCGAAACCATCTTCCGACCGGGATTCTACGCCAAAACCGGCCTGAACTTCGACTTCTCCAAGAACGACTACAAACTGCTCTCCCTGGAAGTGGGGGCGCAAATTCAGATGGTGTTCCCCTTCATCCAGCAGATGGCCTTCAACCCTGCAAAAAAATACTACCTTACCGGCTATCTGGCCTTCAACTTCGGCAAGAAAATCGGCAGAATCAGGTGACGCCAGACAACAACCTCCGCAGAGACACACCAGATGACGTCTCGGCAAATTATAACAGAAAATGGAATTATGAAAAAACACATTATAACCGCGATCATCTTCGCCATCACAGGATTTTTTTCCGGCATTTCCGCCCAAAACGACTTCGAAATCGTCAAAAACGTGGATATTTTCATCAGCGTGCTCAATGAACTGAACGACAAGTACGCTGACGAGATTTCACCCGGTGAGCTGACCCAGACCGCCATCAAGGCTATGCTCAAAAGTCTCGACCCTTACACCGTCTATTACAACGAAGGCGAAATTGAGACCTACCGCATGAGAAACACCAGTGAGTCCGGTGATGTGGACATCACCCTGAAGGAAATCAACAAGCATCTGGTAATTATAGATATGCTGAAAGACGGTCCTTCCACGAAGGCAGGCCTGCGCGTAGGAGACCAGATCCTGAGTGTCAACGGGCAGTCGCTGGAAGGCCGCGGCATCGACGCAGTCTATCTGGCCATGAGCGGACAACCCGGAAGTACCTACAGTCTGGATGTCTTCCGCCCTACCGACAAAAAGGATCTGTCTTTCAAGGTGAAACGCGAGAAGGTGAAACAGCCCAATATCCCCTACTCCGGCATCCTCGGCGACAAAGTGGGCTACATCAAGCTCAACCAGTTCCTCGAAAAAGCAGGAAGCGAAGTGCTGGATGCCTTCAACAAACTCAAGGATGAGGGTATGAAGTACCTGATTCTCGACCTTCGCGACAACGGTGGCGGACTCCTGGGTGAAGCGGTCAACATCATCGACATCTTTGTGGGAAAGGATGTCACGGTGGTAGAAACGAAAGGGAAGATTGACGAGATGAACCGCATCTACAAAACAAGGAACAACGCTATTGACGCAGACATCCCCATCGTAGTGCTGGTGAACGAACACAGCGCTTCCGCTTCCGAAATCGTTTCCGGAACACTTCAGGATCTCGACCGCGCCGTCATCGTGGGGCAGAAATCCTTCGGCAAAGGTCTGGTGCAAAAGGTTTACCCCATGGACTACAACACCAGCATGAAAATCACCGTGTCGAAATACTATATTCCCAGCGGCCGCTGCGTGCAGAACATCGAGTACTTCGACCGCGACACCACCAAAGGCGGTTATAAAATCCCTGACTCATTGGCTGTTGCATATAAAACCAAAAATGGCAGGACCGTCTATGACAAAGGCGGTGTGGAACCCGACGTGGCTGTCCCAGAAGAAACGGTTCCCGACATTTTAGCCGCACTCATCGAAGAACGAGCCATCTTCGACTTTGCCAACGACTACCGCGCCAAGCACGAAACGATTGACGAAGCCGACAAGTTCTTTGTGGACGATGCCATCTACAATGAATTCCTGCAATTTCTCAAAACGAACAAATACACCTACACTACTGTGTTGGAAGAAAAGTTGGAAGAGTTGAAAGCCGCCGCCGAAGACGACAATTCGTTCTCAAACATCCAGTCCGTCTACAACCAGTTGAAAACGCAGCTGGAGAAACTCAAAACACAGGATCTGACCACCCACAAGGCAGAAATCGCCCGCGCCTTGACCCAAGAGATAGTGTCGCGATACTACTTCAGCACCGGCAAACTCATCAACAGCCTGCACCACGACCGCTACATTGAATCCGCCAAGGCCGTGCTGCTCAACCCGAGTCGCTACAACACCATTCTCTCCCCGAAAAAATAAGCATGAGCCGGAAACGTTTTCACCAGACTTTCTACCTGCTCGGCACTATCGCCGTGGTAGTGGCCATGCCGTTGTCGCACTTCGTCATGGGACTGGCATGTTTCCTGCTGCTGCTCAACTGGATAGGAGAATGGAACTGGCGTGAGAAACAAATCCGGCTCCGCAAGAACCGACAAGGGCTTTGGTTTTCAGCCTTTTACCTCGTCTACGCTATCGGACTCGTCCATGTCACCGACTGGAGCGCCGCCGGCATCGAGATGCTTTCCAAACTGACCTTCCTATTCTCCCCTCTCATCATCACAACCTCTAAACCATTCAAAAGCAGAGAGTTACAGTATATTTTCACTGCGTTCATTTTTGCCACTTTAATCGGCTGCTGTTGGAACTTCGGCTACGCGCAGACTCATGAGCTTGACAATTTCCGGCAAATGTCACGCTTTATCGACCATATCCGCTTCAGCTTATGCGTGGTGATGTCCATCGTTTTCTGCATTCATTATTTGGTACACCAATCAAACGAAACCACTATTTTGCGATATGTCTACTTCATTATCAGTCTGTTGTTGTTGTGTTATCTGCTGTACTCCCAAACCCTCTCCGGAATTGTCATCTTAATGGCGATCGCCTTATGCTATGCTGTCTATTTAATTGTAAACCAAAAGAACAGCACAATCAAATGGGTGATGGGCAGCTTGATCATCCTATTTCTCACCATCGATGCTGTCTACACCTTATATGTAACTTACGACTACTTCCACGTGAAAGATTATGTTACCGACCGGACGGCACTGACCGCATCTGGCAACCTCTATACGTTCCAAGAGGATCCGATGATAGAAAACGGGCATCAGATTGGAAACTACGTGTGTGAAAAAGAGTTGGAGACTGCATGGACCATGCGGTCCGACACGGCGTACAACGAGCTGACGGCCGCCACGCTAATCCGCTACCTCAACTCGCTGGGTCTGCGCAAAGACTCCGCAGCGGTGATGAGCCTTAGCCCTGAAGACATCCGCAATATCGAGAATAAAACCGCCAACATCTACTACACTCGCCAACATAGTCTCCGTCGTGCCTTGTACGAAACTTACTTTGGTCTTTCGCTTTACAAAAAATACGGTATCATCAACGAATCCTCGATGCTGGAGCGCATTGAGCTATGGCAGGCATCGTGGCGTGTCATCCGTGAGCATTGGCTGTTTGGTGTCGGCATTGGGCAACAGCGCGCCGCCCTGGACCGCCAGTTAGAGCTCCAACACTCCCCTATCGCCGACAAGAAGAAAAACCGCGGAAGCCACAACCAATTCCTCACCTTCTGGATGGCTTCCGGCATCATCCCTGTTGTGTATTTCTGCTTCCTGCTCGTTTATCCCTTCGTCGGCATGAGAAACCGCATCTCCTTTGTCTATTTCGCCCTCATCCTACTGATATTCCTCTCCATGCTGGTGGAAGACACCCTCAACGCACAGACCGGACGCATGATGTACACCATTTTGGCGCCGCTGCTGCTGTTCAGTAACGGCAGAGACGTTTCCTGAAACGTCTCTGCTGCAGTCATTCCATTCGTCTGTGTGTATTCATAATTTATGTACATTTGCATTCTTTTATAAAAACAACAAGATTAAAACAAACAAACTATGAGTCAGATTGTTAAAGTTTACGGAAGAGAGATTTTGGACTCTCGCGGAAATCCTACTGTTGAAGTTGACGTTTATACCGCTGCCGGCGCGTTCGGACGCGCAGCTGTTCCCTCCGGCGCCTCCACGGGCGTTCACGAGGCTGTGGAGTTGAGAGACGGTCAGAAAGACAGATATATGGGCAAGGGCGTGCTTAAGGCCGTCCAGAATGTGAACAGCACCCTTGCGGAAGCTGTGGAAGGCATGGAGGTCAGCGACCAGGCTGAATTGGATGCCCGCATGATCGAGGTTGACAATACCGAGAACAAGGGTGCCATGGGTGCCAACGCCATCCTCGGCGTCTCCCTCGCCGCCGCCAAGGCTGCCGCACAGGAAACCGGCCAAGACCTCTATCGTTACGTAGGCGGCTGCAACGCCAATGTGCTGCCTGTTCCGATGATGAACATCCTTAACGGCGGATCACACGCCGACAACCGCGTGGACTTCCAGGAGTTTATGATCATGCCGGTGGGCGCCCCCACATTCCGTGAGGCTGTCCGCATGGGTTCCGAAGTGTTCCACAACCTCAAGAAAGTGCTCAAGAGTCGCGGTTACTCCACCAATGTGGGTGACGAAGGTGGTTTCGCCCCCGACCTCAAATCCAACGAGGAAGCCCTCGAGGTGATTCTGCAAGCTATCGAGAATGCCGGCTACAAACCGAAAGAAGACATCTGCATCGCCCTCGACCCGGCCGCTTCAGAGTTTTTCGACACGGAGAAGAACCTCTATAAACTGAAATGGTCCACTGGCGAGGAGATGACCCCCGCTCAAATGGTCGATTACTGGAAGACCTGGTGCGACAAGTACCCGATTATCTCCATCGAGGACGGTATGGCCGAAGATGACTGGGACGGCTGGAAACTCCTCACCGACACCATCGGCGACCGCTGCCAGCTCGTGGGCGACGATCTGTTCGTCACGAACGTGAAACGTCTGCAAATGGGTCTCGACAAAGAGGTGGCTAACTCCATCCTTATCAAGGTCAACCAGATTGGCACACTCACGGAAACCATCAACGCCGTGCAACTTGCGCAGCGCAACTACTATACCGCTGTGATGTCGCACCGTTCCGGTGAAACCGAGGACACCACCATTGCCGACCTTGCCGTGGCACTCGGCACGGGCCAAATCAAGACCGGCTCCGCCAGCCGCACCGACCGCATCTGCAAATACAACCAACTGATGCGCATCGAGGAAATGCTCGGCAGCTCCGCCATCTATCCCGGGAAGAATTTCCCGTTTAGAGGATAACAAAAAAAAACGCGGCAAATGCCGCGTTTTTTTTTACTTTTGTTCCCGAACTTTCGACTCTCGGGTCCAGTCAACGGTCATGCCGAACAGCGAGACACCAAGGTAGCCGCGCATCTTCAGGGTATTCCCACCGTTCACCAGACGGATATACGTTTTGTACGTACCCGACTTGCCAGGGTACTTCAGCTTTCCGCCCTGATATTCATTCTCCTTGGCGTTATAGGTAAGATTCGTCATGAACACCAGTCCAAGATGAGGTTTCTTCTTCGGGTTTTCCACCCATATCACTTTAGCCTCATACGTACCGTCAGCGGCCTTGTAAATTTCACATTGCGAGCCTTCCTTGGAGAACGGATCTCTGGAAAAGAAAATACCGCAGATATCATCCGCATTCTGCGCATAACCGCACATTGCCAATAAACTCACTAACGTTATGAAAAGGAATCGTCTCATTATGTCAATTATTCTTAAAACGTTATTTTTTCTACCAAGCTCTTGCCCCTATCGGGGCTGTTCAAGGAAAAAGTCTTTATTTATTACTCCTCCGGGGCGAACAACGGATCCCAAGCAGGTAACATGATAGGTTTTTGGTCGAAAAGTTTAAGCGTGGCGGCGGGGATATACTTGGACTCCACCACCAAACGGAACATATACTCGTTGAACCACTCGTTGGTCATGATGAGGAAACCGTTGTGACCGCGGTTGCTTCCCCAGCTGTTCTCCACCATCCACTTCGTAGGGTTGCCGTTGGCGTCAAGGTCCACACCACAAAGGGTCATGGCGTGCGATGAGCCGCTGGCGTATGTGCTGACACGCTGCTTTTTGTCCATCCCGAAAGTGGTACCGAACAGGGAACCATAGTCGTAGTTGTTCACGTCCATGTAACCTTTGTCGCGGTCGAGGAACTTCGCCACATCGCAGGAGAAATACATCATCGTGCTGTCCTTGATGGAGGCGATGGCCATGGCGGCAATCTCATTCATCGGCAGGTTCAGGAACTTCCAGTTCTGCCCATCATACACATGGCGGTCATATTCAATCTCATACACTTTATAGTACTCACGGGTAGGATCGTTCATAATCATGTAATACTTCGAGAAATCCTCGTTCACGAATTTGTTGTAGAACGACATCGGGGTATATTTCTCGGTGCTCACAACTTCGCCTTTCGCGTTGCGCTGTGTCCAGGTGAACTCTGTCGGGGGCTCTCCGAACGAATAAGCCAGCATACGGTAAATCGTCTCCAGCATAGCCATCTTCGTAGCCTGCAGTTTCTGCTCGGTGACGCCCTTGTTGTTGGACATTTCACGAAGGACAAGACCATCTTCGCGCAATTTCAGCTTGATAAGCTCCGAAATTCGGGAAGTATGGTTGCTGTTGTAGGTTTCGGGCATCACGTCTTTCGGCACCACACCGTATTTGGTCATCAGATTGGCCACACCCGTGAACTGTCCGCCGTCGCCGATCGGATTCTTGAAAAGCCACTGCACGGTCTCGTCCTCCATGGACTTGGCGCGATTGTCAAGAATCGCCTGCAGGAAGAGGTTGGCCTTCTCCAGCTGATCCCAAAAGAAGGTATAGCACTGCGAGAACTGGAAGTCATCAGGCAGGTTGTGTTTACGAATCGTCTTGTTACGAAGCACGTTCATACCCGTGAACATCCAGCAGCGACCGGAAGACTCCTGGTTGGTGATGGCTTTGGAAGGCACTGTGTTCGACATATGGGCGTCAAAAGCGGTATTGTTGTCGTAGTTCACCGCCAACTTGCTGATATCATTGCTGTTGATAGCGTTACGAAGGGCTTTGTTGGCCGGATCAGCCTTAAAAGAAGCGCGAAGCGTGCTTATCTGCTGCATGGTCAATCCACCATCTTTCGTGATGTTTTGCGCCTGGACGGCCAACACACAAGCAGCCGCACACACGAGAAGGAATAATTTTTTCATTGATTTATAATTTTCGTTACACATTCAAAAAACTGGCGGCAAAGGTACAACTTTTTTTAATGTATAATTGACAATGGATAATGGATAATGATTTGGGGATATCGTTTTTGAGATTACTTAATATGCTATTGTGCTCCTTCCCCCGACCTTCTGACCTTACAAACTCGCAATCTTCTAACATTCTGATAATCAGCATTGTTAATAACCTTGTTTATAAAAAATTCGGACGATGCGAAAACCATCGGCGGGAAATATTACTTTTGCACGGGTTCAGGTTCTGAACGGATTAATAGGGAACGCTGTGAGAATCAGCGGCTATGCCCGTAGCTGTGAGTTCCATCTTACGCTTTCTCCATAAAGTCACTGACAAAATCTTGTCGGGAAGGCGGAGGGAAGCGGGAACGAGCCAGAAGACCTGCCTGAAACCGAGTTCGTGGCTTTCGGGACTAAGAGCAAACGAGAGCGGTGATTCACCGGCCATTGTCATCCCTGAGCTGTTTTTATTAACAACCAAAACCTTAACCATTTTATGGATCAATTGTACATTATCAAACGAAACGGCAAACGGGAGCCCTTCTCGGCCGACAAAATCAAAAACGCCATCGCCAAAGCGTTCCTTTCCGTGAACAGCTTCGCCACCCAGGAGGTGCTCGTCAACGTCATGAGCCGCCTCAAGATCCACGATGGCATCTCCGTGGAGGAAATCCAGAACCAGGTGGAGGTCTCCCTTATGGCGGAACGTTACTACGAGGTCGCCAAGGCCTACATCCTTTACAGACAACGCCATTACGAAGACCGCGAGGTCAAGGAAAAACTCGACTTCCTCATCAACTACTGCAACGCCTCCAACGCCGCCACCGGCAGCAAGTACGACGCCAACGCCAACGTGGAGAAGAAAAACATCGCCACCCTCATCGGGGAGCTCCCCAAGTCGAACTTCATCCGCCTCAACCGCCGGATGCTGTGCGACAAAATCAAAGACCTTTACGGCAAAGAATTGTCTGACAAGTATTTATACCTGCTCAACAACCATTTCATCTATAAAAACGATGAGACCAGCATCGCCAACTACTGCGCCTCCATCACCATGTATCCGTGGCTGTTGGACGGCACTCGCAGCATCGGCGGCAACGCCTCCGCCCCCACGAACCTCAAGTCTTACTGCGGCGGCTTCATCAACATGGTCTTCATGGTCTCCAGCATGCTCAGCGGCGCCTGCGCCACCCCGGAATTCCTCATGTACATGGACTATTTCATCCGTAAGGAATACGGCGACGATTACTATCAGAACAGCGACAAGGTGGTGGATCTCTCCTTGCGCCAGCGCACTATCGACAAAATGATCACCGACAGCTTTGAGCAGGTGGTCTATTCCATCAACCAACCCACCGGTGCGCGCAACTTCCAATCCGTGTTCTGGAACGTGGCCTACTATGACCGCTACTACTTCGAAAGTCTCTTCGGTGAGTTCCGCTTCCCCGACGGCACCAAACCCATCTGGGATTCGCTCAGCTGGCTGCAGAAACGCTTTATGCGCTGGTTCAACCAAGAACGCACCCGCTCCGTGCTCACTTTCCCCGTCGAAACCATGGCCCTCCTTTCCAAGGATGGGGACATCATCGATACGGAATACGCCGATTTCACGGCCGAGATGTACGCTGCCGGCCACTCCTTCTTCACTTACGTGAGCGACAACGCCGACTCTTTGAGCAGCTGCTGCCGCCTGCGCAACGAAATCCAGGACAACGGCTTCAGCTACACCCTCGGCGCGGGCGGCGTCTCCACCGGCTCCAAGAGCGTGCTCACCATCAACATCAACCGCTGCATCCAATACGAATGCCGCAACAATATCCCGCAATTCCAGTTCATCGGTGAGGTCATCGATCTGATGCACAAAGTACAGATTGCCTACAACGAGAACCTCAAATACCTGCAATCCAAAGGAATGCTTCCGCTGTTCGATGCCGGCTACATCGCCATTAACCGTCAATACCTCACCATCGGCGTGAACGGACTGGTGGAAGCGGCGGAATTCCTCAACATCCCCATTGACGACAATCCGCAATACCAGCATTTTGTGGAACAAGTGCTCGGATTGATTGAGAAATACAACCACCAATACAAGAGCAAAGAGCTGCTCTTCAACTGCGAGATGATTCCCGCCGAAAATGTGGGTGTGAAACATGCCAAGTGGGACCGCGAGGACGGTTACCGCGTGCCCCGCGACTGTTACAACAGCTACTTCTACCGCGTGGAGGACGATTCTTTGAATCTGATCGACAAGTTCCGTCTTCACGGGAAGCGCTACATCGCGCACCTCACCGGTGGATCCGCACTGCACGCTAACCTCGAGGAACATCTCTCCCAAGCCCAATACCGCCAACTGCTCCGCGTGGCTGCCCAAGAAGGATGCAACTACTTTACATTCAATATCCCCAACACCGTTTGCAACGATTGTGGCCATATCGACAAGCGCTATCTCCATGAATGCCCCGAATGCCACAGCAAGAACGTGGATTACCTCACCCGCGTTATCGGATATATGAAACGTGTCAGCAGCTTCTCCCAGGCCCGCCAAGAAGAAGCCAGTCGCCGCCACTACGAACACTTTAATGGATAATTGATAATGGATAATGGATAATTATTTGGGGTTGCCCGATTTGGAGATTGCGTAATATGATTATATATGCTTTCATTGTCTTGACAACCTTCTAACCTACTAACTTACTAACCCTCTAACCTCTTAACATTGTAACCATAACCCCTCAATAACCTTCCAACCATAACCCCTCAATAACCAATAACCCATAACCTATAACCATTTTGTTAAAATACTACAACTACGATATTGTCTTTCAGGAGATTCCCGATGAGGTGACTCTCGCGGTGAATCTCACTAATTGTCCGCACCGATGTGTGGGCTGCCACAGCCCGCATCTTCGTGAAGACATAGGAGATGTTTTGAATGACCGCACATTGGATTCGCTACTGAAGAAATACGGTCAGCAGATCACCTGTGTTTGTTTCATGGGGGGAGACGGGCAAGCCAAAGACGTGGAGACGCTTGCCAAGCATCTGCGGCAACACTCTAAACTTAAAGTGGCTTGGTATTCGGGCAATGCGATGTTACCCCAAAATGCCCAACTTTTCGACTACGTAAAGGTTGGAGGATATAAACCTGAACTTGGAGGTCTGCGTTCCCGCACCACCAACCAGCGTCTATATCGTTATACAAACGGGCATTCTGAAGACATCACAGAAAGATTCTGGAAGAAATAGATTTCAACGGATCCATTTCATTTCTTTGAATTTTCTTTTAAACACAAAAAAAAAGCGGCATCAAATGATGCCGCTCTATATTTTGCAATTTATAAAGTTTAGAAATTCTTCACAAAATCTTCAGTACAACCATACACATGGACTGTAATTGTACCATGCACATTTGTAGCAGCTGCTGGAATTTCCTCCGTAGCTTTGATTAAGGTTTCACCATCCTTGACGCCACCAAATTGAGCAGTGACAGTTTCAGAACCAAGATTATAGGTAATATCATATGTGGCAGTCAGAGCAAGCGCATCAGGATTGGTAATGGTGGTTTGCAGGATACCGCTGACATTGTTTATTGCACCGATGAAAGCATTGCTTGTAGGACACGGTTTGCCAGCATTTGCCAAAGCACAAATTTCAACTCCTTCACAGCCGTTAGTGGAAACATAATTGTTCTCTGTGAGATAACCTTCAAGTTCAGTAGCAACAACCGCTTTAACAGCAGCCTTCAGATTTGGATTATTTTCAAACTCAAGGAAGAGTTCCTGCAGATCGGAGACAGTAACGTTTTCAGCATAGTATTCCAGCACTTCCAAAGCGTCAGCCTTGTGTGTTTTGATGAAATCAATAATCACGTTTCTGACTTGCTTCTTAGCGGTGGGATTAGCCATAAGCTGCTCGTAGGTATTCCACACGTCAGCAGAATCGACATGATCAAGATAGTAATGGAAAATCTCTCTGGCGATGTCCATACGGGTCTTCATATATTCCACAATCGTGTCCTTCAGAGCATTCTTGAGGCCATGTTCATTAAGACGAATAGCATCCAAAATCTTAAGAACATCGTATTTGTCGGCTTCTGTACCCAATTTAATACCGGAAATATAATTCACAATCATCTCGGTATTAAGTTCGCTTGAACCAGCCTGCAAAGCGTAAGGAACGGCAGTAACCTCAGAAGTAACCGTAACGGTAGTCTCTTCTTGTTCGGTTGTAGAACCATCTTCATTGATAACAGGATCGGGGGTGAAGGTAAGGGCAGCCTCGATAGTGGCGTTGCTCCAATCCACATCATACATGGAACCTTGAACATCCGTAGCATCCTCACCACCAATGATAACTGTCATGAGACCGTTTTTGTTAGTCATAACACCTTCGTGGGTTTCGGAATAAACGTTTTCGCCAGAAGTGATGTTGATCACCACCTTCATCTCCTTTTCAAACACCAGTTCATTATCCGCATTGCGAACCACGGCCTGGAAATTCAGTTTAGGTTGAACGGAGACAGTCGCTGTGGCTTCTCCTTCAGTACCCGTGGTACCGTCAACTTGAGCGAATACGAAGTTCCCAGCTATCAGGAACATCATCAATAAAGCTAAAATTTTTTTCATTTTCTTTATGTTTTAATTATTAATATTATTCTTGTAATATTATTCTTGAATTAGTGTTGAGTGCAAATATTCAACCCTGGACAGTCGGTTTTCCTCACATAATTGTTTTCCTCCAAATATTCCTTAACCATGCTTTCAAGATAAGCTTTGACATAGGTGTACACTTCCGTGTTATTCCTCAACTTTTCAACAGCTTGCTGCAGGTCAGCTTGGTTCTCGGCGGTGAAATCCTCGCGGAGGTAATGCATCATAATCTCTTTGGCAGCATCCATGTTTTCCTTGGCATATTGCTTCAGAACATTCATACCGTTATGCATGGCAACTTCATTTCCTTTCACGGTATTATAGGTATGCCAGATATCAGCGGAATCCACTCTAGGAGCATAGCTCAGTATAATTTCCGTAATCTTGTCCTGATGGCTCATCAGATAATGTTTGAAAGTATCCACCCAGTCATCCTCAAGGCCATAGGTGTTCTCATGATAGGCCTTCAAGATTCTTCTCACATCATTCTGGAAATTGATTCCACTGATATATTCCACAATATTGTCCGTTGTGAGAAGATCGCTATTCGGTGCTTGCAAAGCGTAAGGGACAGCGAAAACTCTGTCTATATGGCTGATGCTGCCGCCTTCGTACTCAACATCAAAATGAATTTCAGCATTCATCCAATTAACGCCTTGTTCTTGCCAGTTAACATCCTCACCAAAAGCCACGATAAGAATACCGTTATTGTCGGTTGTCAGATCAAGGTCTTCCGTGTACAACGCTGCTTCCATGTTAGAAAGATTATACACGGAGACGGTCACTGAAACGTCCTGATTAACCAGCAGAAAGTTGTCAGCGTCACGAATCACCATCTCATAGCTTAACTTAGGCGTCGTTGTTTGCGCCATCAAGATGCCTCCCGCGAGCAGGAACATCGAAATAAGTGTGATTATTCTTTTCATTGTTATTATTTTTTATTATTACTACTCGTGATTATATTATTCGCCATCCGTGGGTTCCTCAATATGCACCGGTTCAATCAGTTGGTCCTCGGTGGGAACTTCAGCCGTGGCGTTTTCGGTTCTCACACAACGTACGCTGAAACCCAAAGCCGGATTGCGGTCCACCATCATGGGTTCAAGGCAGAAATGCTTTAATTCAAGAGCCTGGGCAAGTCCTGATTCATTCTTTTCAACGGTCCAGTAATCCGTGTAAGCACGGAGATTGGAGAAAGCGGGGGTGCCGCCGACCGTGGCTTTACCTGCACCGCGAGAAGAGAACTGGGAATCATTGTTGTTGTCGTTGGGGGTTAACCAATACTGCTCACCGGGCTCCTTGAGCTCCTTAGCGGGTTTTCCCAAAAGTTTGTTCATCTCTTCCAAGGTGGGGATATGCCAGCCGGTAGGACAGATACCCTGAACATAACCGTCGACCAACTCAGGGGTGGTGTTGCTGCCTTCAGGAACATTCACTGCGGAATACCAAGTATAGAGGCGTCCGAAATCTTCGAGGTTAGCATCTTCGTTATCATTGGGAGACAAATCATACACCAAAGCCACGGGGATTTCATCTCCGGTTTCATTCATATAATGTTGGGCTTTGAGGTTGGATTTTGTCCAGCACAAGCCAGCCACGCCGACAACCTCGTATTCATTGCCATCGGCATCAGCAACCGGCTCGGTGCACTCCAGTCTGTTCACTCTGAAAATGCGGACAGAGTCATAGTTGTAACGATCCGTGTAAACGGTGTAAATGTTGTAGTCGCCAGGGGCCACGGGAGCGGTCAAAAGATTAAAGATAGGATGGATGTACTCCTGATCCGGGGTCAAGGTAACCTCTTCAACCTCATCTCTGTCGAGTTGGGCTTCGGCCACGCCAGCGCAGACCTCATAGTCTCCGCCAACTCCCTGGAAGGCGAATGCCTGTCCCAAAACAATCGTGGTGTTGCTTGCATTGTTCGCACCGCCGCTAAAGCCATGAAGACGATCGACTTCTTGTGCTGACAATACACCTGCGCTAAAGAGCGCCATCATCAAAATCAGTAAGCTTTTTTTCATATTCATTTATTTTTTTTATTAATTTTTCATTCTTTCATTCATGAGCCACAACTTTCACCCGGCCTCAGAAGACACACTTCAAACCGTTTTTCGACAGGAAACATCCAGTTTTTGCGCAAAAACCGCAAATGCAGTAATCTGCGAAAAATCGACCAAGAACCTGTCAATCATATAGTTACAACCCATTACACTCTTTACTTTTTCTTATTTAATCAACTTGCAAATATATAAATTATTTGAATAGCAAATCTTTTTTTGATTTTTTTTCAAAAAAAAATATTGCTATCACTGTCCGTATTATACGATACAATAATATATATGTTACAATGTTTAACCAATAGCTAATAGCTAATAGCCAATAGCCAATAGCCAATAGCCAATAGCCAAAAGCTAAAAAGCCAAAGTGCTGATCAGGCGCACCGCAAACGCGGCAAGCCAGGCAACGCCCGTGGTATAAAACATTGTGAAAAGCATCCACTTGGTATTGGATTCCTTTTTGATGGCGGTGATGGCGGCCACGCACGGGAAATACAACAGGATGAAGATCATGAAGCCAAAGGCCACCCAAGGGGTGAAGACCGGCTGTCCGGAGTTGGGGCCATCAGACCAGACATGCGTCTTCAGGCTGTTCTGCAAAGACGAAGAGTTCTCGTCAGCCTCCGCATCGCTATGGTAGAGCACCCCCATGGAAGCGACAACGATCTCCTTGGCGGCGAAACCTGTGATGATGGAGACCCCCATCTGCCAATCGAAACCGAGCGGACGGAAGACCGGGGCGATGAACTTCCCGAAACGCCCGAGATAGGAATTCTCGATCTGGCAGGCGGAACGGTCGAGTTCCAGCTGCGCGACCTGCGCTTCCCGCTCCGTGTCCGTCAGAGAGCCATCCTTCTCCACCTGTTCGATTTGTGCGGAATAGCTGTCGATTTGAGGACTGTGCTGCGGGAAATACTCCAGAGCCCAGATGATGACCGTGGCGACCAAGATCACCGTGCCCATCTTCTTGAGATACTGGACACTCTTGTCCCACATGTGGATCATCGCGTTGCGGAAAGTCGGGATCCGGTATGGCGGCAATTCCATCACAAACTGGTCACGCTCCGTCTTGAACGCCACTTTCTTCACAATCAAAGACGTGACAACGGCCATGATAATGCCGAACAAATAAACAGCTGTGAGCACAAGACCCTTGTGCTGTGTGAAGAAAGCGGAGATAATAAGCGTGTAAAGCGGAAGTCGCGCCGAGCACGACATGAAGGGCACCGTGATGATGGTGAGGATGCGGTCTTTACGGTTCTCCAACGTACGAGTGGCCATGATGGCGGGCACACTGCATCCGAAACCGATAATATATGGGATAAACGACTTGCCATGAAGCCCCATCCTGTGCATCAGTTTGTCCATGATAAAGGCGGCGCGGGCCATATAACCAGTATCTTCCAATATGGAAATGAAGAAGAACAGGATCAAGATATTAGGAAGGAACGAGCAGACACCGCCCACACCCGCAATGATACCGTCGACAATCAAGTCCTTGAAGATGCCGTCAGGCAGGATACGGGTGAAGACCTCCCCCAACCAACCGAAGAAACTCTCCAGCCACGCTTGCGGGTATGCCCCCAGCGTGAACGTCATCTGGAACATAAACCAAAGGAAAAAGATCAGGATTGGGAATCCCAACCATTTGTTTGTCAATATTTTGTCAATGGAATAAGCAGGTTGTTTGCTCTTGTCTTTGCCTTGTGTGTAGGTCTCGAGCAGGGCGCCGCGCACGAAGCCGTACTTCGCGCCGGAGACGATTGTGGCGGCATCCTCGTTGTAGCGTTTCTCGATAACCGCCCGCTGCTCGTCGGCCACCTTGCCGACACTGCCGTCATCATCGAATTTGCCCACCAACTCGGAAATCACCTTGTCTCCGGCAAGCATCTCGATGGCCAGATAGCGGGTGGAATAGGCTCCTGAAAGGTCAAGGTGTTCCCTCATTTCCTCCTTGATGAGATCGATCGATTTCTCCAGATCCGTGCCATAGTTGATGTGGATATGCTTGGTGTGCTGCTCCAAATTTTCGTACAAATCCACAATCTTGGCCATCACCTCTTGGATTCCAGTGCCTTTTGAAGAGACCGTCGGGATAATAGGGAAACCGAAAAGTTCGCTAAGGGTGTCGATATCTAGCTGATCCCCATTCTTTTCCAATTCATCGTACATATTGAGCGCCATCACCATGGGTACATTCATGTCGATGAGCTGGGTGGTGAGGAAAAGGTTGCGCTCGAGATTGGAGGCATCCACAATATTCAGCACAATATCGGGATGTTGTTCCATAATATACTGACGCACATAGAGTTCCTCTGGGGTATACTCCGTAATGGAATAGGTTCCGGGCAGGTCGGCGAGGGCGATGGTGTAGTCTTTATACTGGTAGTACCCTAATTTGGAATCGACGGTCACGCCGCTGTAGTTGCCGACTTTCTCGCGCATGCCGGTGGCGTGGTTGAAGAAGGAGGTTTTCCCGCAGTTGGGGTTGCCGACGAGAGCCACATTGATTTTTTTCCCGACCTTGCCGAGAATGCGTTCGGTCTCTTCCGTGATGGTGCCATGGAAAAGGTAGTTGTTGGCGACCTCTTCGGTAACGGGCACTACCTCCACACGACGAGCCTCGATGCGGCGCAACGACACATGTCCGCCCATGATCTCATACTCAATAGGGTCTCTCAAGGGGGCGTTGCGGATAACCTTCACTTTTTCACCGCGCACGAAGCCCATCTCCATCAAGCGGTGACGGAAACTCCCGTGGCCCGTGATGCGCACAATCACACCATATTCGCCGGTTTTCACATCGGCGAGCGTCAACACTTTCTCCGAACGTTCGTCTTTCTTCATCTTGTCATTGTTTTTTTCAAGACATGAGACTTAAGACATCTCACAACCATACTGCAAAAGTACAATTTTGTACAGACTTCGGTATCCCCAAAAATGGGGATTTTTCAAGCGGGCATCAGGTAAGTCTCAACACCGACAAATAAACAGAACAATGCTACAACACAGTCAGCATACCTTTGAAAACATAAGGCTTGCCATTCGCATCTTTATAGCGGATGATGTAGTTGAAGACCGAACCAACCTCGAGTTTGCCTTTTATCACGCCATTCCAACGGAAATTTTTATCCGTGCTGTAATATACCTGCTCCCCCCATCGGTTAAAAATACTGATCTCGAAGCTCTCCATTCGCAGCGCCACATCGTCAGGGATAGTAAAATAGTCGTTAAGGCCATCGCTTTTGGACGGCGTGATGGCATTCGGCAGCAACAAGGGGAACTCGCAAGTTTCAATCACTATATGAGCCGAATTCTGACATTGGCCTTGCGATGCCGTCACCACATAGAAACCCGGGTGCGTCACTGTGATATTCGGGGAGTGTTCTCCCGTGTTCCACGCATAATTCGTCATATTCGTTTCCACTGCCAGCTCCGCCGACAATGATTCGCAAAAGTCGGGAGTCAGCGAGAGGAGACGTAACGCCGTATCCACAACCGTCAAATGCACGTGCAACACGCTGTCGCAGCCCAAAGCCGAATGCAAATTCAACGTGCGCATCAGGGTGTCCGCCCCCACAGTTTCCGAGGCGGGAATGTTGAACCCGTACATATAATATCCGTCGCCTTCGCACACCGTATCGTCAAAGGAAGATTCCGTCGCCTCGCCGACTTTCAGCCGCAGCATCACCACACTGTCGCAACCGTGGATATTCGTGTACTGAAACTCATAATCTCCTGTAGTTGTGTATTCAACGTCCTCCCAAAGGAAACTGCCACACGATGCGGTATCAATCTCCAAATAAGCCAAGGGATAAAACGTGATATTCACAGCAGTGTCGAAATCACAGCCGTTCTCGTCAGTCACCGTAACCGAATAAGTTCCCCCACTCGACACCTGGATCGTCTGAGTAGTTTCACCCGTACTCCACAAATAAGCGGAAGCGGCATTCGAAGTCAGGTCCACAACATCTCCGTCACATGCCGTTGAAGGACCGTCGATATGCGGCTGCACCGGCTCATACACATGCAAGATCATGGTCACCACACTGTCCGTGCCGTCAACCGACATCAGTGTAGCCGTCTGCTCTCCCGCATTCGTGAAAGTTTTGCCGTTCCACACCAGCGGTAAAGCATCAATACAGACCGAGCTGTCTGCCGTGGAACTCGTGTTGTATAGAACCGTCAAGTGAATCGTGCACACACTGTCGCAGCCCGTCGCATTCGTCAACACTTGTGTAAACTCCCCTTCCTCATTATAAGAAAATCCATTTAAGGTAAACGGCAGTGCATTCTCCAAAACCGTGACATTCAACGTAGTGTCCGTAGGATGGTTTATGGTCAGCTGAAGCGTCACCACACTGTCACAACCCGTCACCGTCTGGAAAGTGTGTGTCGGGGCAGTTGAAGGAGTCTCCGTATATTCAACGTCACGCCAAACAAAGCTTCCACATTCCGTGGCCACTGTGTCGGTCGTGACACCGTGGTTGATGGTCAAATGCAGGGTGAGTATACTGTCGCAACCAGATGCGGAAGTATAATTGAGTGAATAGTCTCCGGACTCGGAATAAGTCTCCCCATGCCAGATATGGTTTTCACAGTCCGTGATGGTTGTATCCTTCTGATAGACGGCATACACGTTCACGGACACGAGGCTGTCAAAGGAACATCCTTCCGAATCGTAAAAATGCAGAAGACAGTTTATCGTAGTGTCGCGCTCGATACTGTCCGGTAGGGAAAAGACAAACGAAGTGTCGGAAACAATCGTTGTCCACGGTGCCTCCGGCACGATAGATGAGACGTCAAAGGTGTTGTTCGTGGAAAACTCATCCGTCAGTGCCAACTCCCAGCCAAAAATGTAACCATTGTCCACACCCCAGCCGTCCATGACTTCAATATACCAATCGCCGTTCAGCGGACAACCGACCAGGCTTTCAAAAGACTCGTCAGGATGGTAAAATTGTGTGCCCGCAGCCACATTGGAGGAGTCCACTATGCCATTATTGACATTGGCACTGCGGTACACCAGGCTTCCGCCACCCGCCGCATACGTGTATCCTTGGGAGGTGTTATTCGACCAGCAGTAATTCCACCCTGTCCCCGGGGAATTCCAATATTGGTTCCTGTCGCATTCGTCATCATCTTCATAATCGAATGCTTGACCAAAATAGGCTGATGTATAGTTCATTCCACTTTGCCAACCTCTCGAAGATTCCGGAATCAAGGAACTGCATTCTGTGGAGCCTGTTCCGGACCAACGCATGATATCTGCCTTTTGCCCGTTAGGACAGGTAATGTTGATGTAAATATCGCCAATATAGGAATGTTCCAAATTGATTTTCACATAATAGATATCGTCAACACTTTCCACAAGATCACCTTCATTGTAGTCAGTGAAGGTCAAAGTGGAACGATAAGAGCAACCGTATGGTTCGCACGGGGTACCATCAGGCAAAAAGGCGGTGTCGGCGATGGAAAGAGTGGACTGCACGTGGAACATCTCAATCTCATGGCCGCTATCGTAACTGCCGACTATAGAATAATCACCTCCCGCGCACATCGTCGGGAAATTGATAGAGGTGATAAAGTCCTCTATGGGAGAAATCCTATGTTTGGCAATGGCGGTGCATCCACGATTATCTGTGATTGTCACAGTGTAAACTCCAACATCTTGAACCGAAATAGACTGAGAGGTTGCCCCGGTATTCCACAAGTAAGATTCGGCACTGCTCGCCGTGAGGGTGATGGTATCTTCCCCGCAAAAGTAGCGGTCGCCCGCAATGGAGACAGGGGTTTTACTCTGCACAAAAACCCCTACATTGATTGGCGTCCCGTCCTGATCGGTACGGTTTAGAATATGAAATCCCATCGAGGAGAACGCAGTGTCGAAGCCGTGCAGTTGGTAAGGCGAGTCCACGCAGGTGGTGTCGATTTCACAGACGCAGAATTCGGTCAACTCGAAACCGCTATTCTGCACCGTGCCATCTGAATGAAACACTACGGTAAGGTAACCCGAGGACGCGGTGGAGACAATCGGTGGATTGATGAAGCCCGTCCCCGAATATTCCGCAATCGGGGTTCCTGTTGACGTATTGCCATTGTAAACACGGATGTAGTCGAATGAGCTTTCGGTATTGTATGTGCCGGTGAGAACGACCTTGCATCCTGAAGTGGCCGGATGGATATGGAGCGTATTGTTGCTTAAGCTGGAGTAGTTGTTTGTCGGGCCTCCGTTGTCGTAGATGATTGTACTGCATGAGGTAATCGTGGCATTATCGCCGGTCATGATGTGGACATTGTTGGGCGTGGCGCTCACCATGCCAGGAACCTCATCAGTAACTATCTGATCGTTCCCGCAATCATACCATACGTAGAAATCGTATTCCGCCCCGTTGTTCAAATTGTTGACGGTGTAGCTTGTGTTCGCGGTATATACTTGCGTCCCCTCACCCACCGTGAATCCGTGCGGCCCATATTCCAAGATGTATCCGTTCGTGTATTGGGAAGAATTCCACGACAACACAGCCGTCTGGTTGCCCGCGGTCACGGTGACGTTCGGGTTTGCACACATGCAGCCGCCCGCGCAGCTGATGTTGAACTCAAAACCGCTTCTTTGCACAGATATGTCAGAGTGAAAATAAACAAGCAATGGGCCGGACGTGGAGGTAACGTTACAGGTGCCCGTACCAGAGAAATTGCCCAACTGCGTCCCCGATGTGGTCGTGCCGTTATACACGCGGATATAGTCGTATCCGCTTTCCGTTTCGTAGGAGCCCGTCAGCTTGACCTTGCAGCCGGGAACAGCCGGATTAATGATCATATAAGCGTCACAACCGCTTTGGTAATCGCCTTCACCTCCAGAATCCAAAAGGACCCCGGAACAGGCGGTGATGGTCTGGCTCCCACTGGAGGGCATCGTATAGCTCTGCCCGCAAACAACTGCGGCCATCAGGAGAAACAGACTGAGAAGGACACTCTTTTGCATTTCAAAAACAAATTGCAAAAGTAATATTTTTTTTAAAACAGTGTTTTTTACAGAATCGTCAATGTTCCATTGACAATGTGTGGTTTTCCATTGATTCCTCTATAACGGATAATGTAATTGTACACAGTATTGACGGTAAGTTTTCCGTTGACCTCACCATTCCAACGGAAGGATTTATCTGCTGAATAGAAAACCTGTACGCCCCATCGGTTGAAAATTCTGATTTCAAAATCGTCCATCTGAGGCAATAGATTTTCCGGAAGCGCGAAGACATCATTCAGGCCGTCGCTTTTGGATGGCGAGATGGCGTTGGGAAGGTACACCTGCAGGTCACATCCTTCGACTATGTAATGCGCTGAAACTTGACATCCATCCAGCGAAGCGGTCACCTGATACAAGCCAGGTGACTGCACCGTAATATTCGGCGATTCCTCTCCTGTGCTCCACACATAGTTGTCAGAAGTGGTAACCACCATCAGCTCGAACGACATATTCTCGCAAAAATCTTCTGTCAACGGCACAATGTGCAACGTTGTGTCCACAATTGTCAAATGCAGATGCACAATGCTATCACATCCGTTGACCGTCTGCAGTGTCAGTGTACTGTCCAAAGACTCTATTCCCATAGTCGCATTCCCCGGAATGAGGAAACCCCCAACCACATAATCCGCACCTTCACACACGGATGCTTGAAGTTGCTGTTCATAGACAGGATTCACTCTCAGATGTAACACCAAGACACTGTCACTGCCATTAACCGTAGTCAAAGTGTCGCTGAAATCTGCCGCTTCGACAAACAAGTGTTCATGCCAAAGAAGCGGTAAATCATTGACACACACCATCGTATCAAAAACTTGTAAAGTATTGAAATAGATGAGAACCGTTTGTTGAATAACAGAATCACATTGGAAATGGTTTGGCAAAGTGTATGTGAACTGGAATTGCGCAGGCGACCCGATTGCAAAGGTCGTGTCTGCAGGTGCGAAATAATAGGGCAATTGATTTTCCACCAAATAGAGAGTATCCGTTGTTGTGGTAGTATTATGCACCGTCAAGTGAAGGGTCACCAAACTGTCGCAACCAGCGGCCGTTTGGGTAATTATAGTATAATTTCCTGATTGAGTATATGTTGTGTCATTCCAAGTGCAACTATCGCAAACCACAGAATCAAGTTCAATGTAATGAGGAACGTGTATAATCGCCTGCACGGTTGTGTCAAAGTGACAACCATACTGATCATACATACTTAAGGCATAGAACACGGTCGTGTCGGCGAGCAGTGTGGTGGGTGGCGCAATCGTGAACAGATTGTCGCTGACGTATGCAACCCAAGGTCCAACAATGGAGTCGTAGTCGTAGGGATAGGACATCACCGTGCCGGCGCAGAATTCAGCCCCATCACAGAGTTCCGACACGCAAGGCACATGAATATCAATATACACACTGTCCCTTGACCACAAATCGCCGCTACACGAGGCCTCCTTTTTCGCACGAAGGACATAGTAGCCGCTGTCGGCTTCCTGCGCGTTGGCAATGATGAACGGTGGACTCCACAGCGTGTCACCTGATGGGGTAACGATGTGCACAGAATCCACACCTTGGGCCTGGTACTGAAATACGATATCGTCATGCAAGCAGTAAAAACTATCCATGTTAAGGGATGGATCCGGAGCACTCTCAAAGCTGTTTTCCTCCAAAAAGACACCCGAGTCATATAAATTATCGGTCACATCGCAGACAGAAATCTTCATATGGTAGCTCACGCAAGCTTGAATGGTGGCACCGGCTTCCAAAGCGGTAGTGTAACCGTCGAATTGGGTGCCAGTATTGGATGAATTGTGGATAAAATATTGTGGGAAAGACGGTTCGGTTCCTGGCCCTGGAAATCCAACCTCGTGATAACCATGATTGACATTGTTGATCGCCACCGGAATGCCATCAGGATAAGATGTGGAGATTGAACCTGGAATGATGGCCACATTCTTGGTGGTCTGGACAAGGGTCACAGGGTCCGGGCCTGTCAAAAAGAAGGCGAAAATATCGTTATACTCCGAATTGACATATTCGCAATACTCTTCTGAAGCGAAAATATAGCGGAACACAAAGGTGTCAGAGTTCGTCATAAAGTCAAAATCCAGTGATGCGCAATCTTCAAGATTCGCCATAGCCAAAGAATAAAGCGATTCTTCCTCATAAGACGAAGTAGGGTACGCACTGGCAGAAAAGGAATTATTCGGACCCTCAGCTACCACAACATCTCCCGTGCATATAACCAGTCCCGAAACAAATGGAAAATCCGTAAAGCCATTGCGTTGAAAAACACCAATCTGATTGGAGTTAATATTTCCGAGTTGGTTGTTAAATCTCCCGTTAGAAAGAGTCACACCCTCGCCGGCAAGGTAATGATTCAGCACGAAATCAATACTGGTGCCCTCCAAATGTTGCACGGTAAGGTTTGGATTTTGAGCAAACCCATAACCTACAGAAAGAGCAATAAGCAGGAGTATGACAATTCTCTGATTCATATCTATATGAACATACTTAATTAACGTATCCTTTTATACAAATATTACAGCCATACCTTAATAAATTACGGCAACCGCACCAAAATCAGCCACGCCCAGTAAATAAAGACTGCGCGGAATGTCTGTTTTCCCAGTTTTGCAAAAAAAAAGTACGACAAGTGCCGTTTTGGTGGCATTTTTTCGGAGAAAAG
>Ga0310691_10000764_pt1 | contig 55496 bp, 40 predicted proteins | sample 176DNAGHGlowgp2_FD_203887 | JGI IMG/M metagenome (GOLD analysis project Ga0310691, IMG submission 203887) | Sheep rumen microbial communities from Palmerston North, Manawatu-Wanganui, New Zealand - 1766 DNA GHGlow gp2 (v2) (version 2) | ecosystem: Host-associated > Mammals > Digestive system >... | reverse complement strand
AGGCCTGAAGTGTAAGCGTGGTGACACGTTCAGCTTGCAGGTACTAATCGGTCGAGGGCTTTAACCTTTTGAATCATGTTTTTGTTCTCTTTCCTGTTGATTACTGCTTTTCTGTTCAGTGAGTTCCAAAAATTTTTCAAAGAAATTTTGAAAAACCCTTGACAAACCGAAAGGTTTGTGATATACTAGATAAGTAATGTGAATGCACCATTAGCTCAGTTGGTAGAGCAACTGACTCTTAATCAGTGGGTCCTGGGTTCGAGTCCCCGATGGTGCACCAACTTTGGCCCGTTGGTCAAGCGGTTAAGACACCGGCCTCTCACGCCGGTAACACCAGTTCGATTCTGGTACGGGTCACCACAAGTCGGTACCTATAGCAGCGAGGTCACACCCGTTCCCATTCCGAACACGGAAGTTAAGCTCGTTTACGTTGATGATACTTGGCTGGCGACGGCCTGGGAAAGTAGATCGGCGCCGACACAGATATTCCTCCTTAGCTCAGTCGGTAGAGCACTCGGCTGTTAACCGAGTTGTCGCCCGTTCGAGCCGGGCAGGGGGAGCCAAAAGAAGCCACGCAATAGCGTGGTTTTTTTCTGTTATATGGGTTTTACCAGGTTGTATATCGTGCTTCTCTTTGTACTACTTGTAAATTATATAACAGGTAAATGATATTTTTAAGTAGATTTTTATATAAATCGTCAAATAGGTGTTGACTATCTTCGATCTATATTGTATAATTAAAGTGATAGTAAAAGATATAGACCGGAGGTGGATGTATGAATAGTATTGGAAGAATAGCATTGATCATGCCCCGTGTCAAGCCCTCGATGGACAATGAACTTATAAGCGGTGTTTCAGCAACTATTTCAAGATATGGCTATGATACGGTAATAATCACAGGCATCTATAATGATAAGCCCGGCCATTTCACAGATGAATATATGGCCGGAATGGATAATATCTACAACCTTCTGAAGTATTCGCGTTTTGACGGCATCATTTTCCCTGCCGGACGTTTCAACAGAGACGATGAGCGCGATTATATCTTCAGCATTCTCAGAGAGCTTGAGACTCCCTGCATTGTGCTTGAGCATGAGGCAGAGGGCTTTGAGTGCCTATATCCTCCGCAGCGTGAGTACATCCGTCTTATAACGGAGCATCTTATAAAGGATCACGGCTGTAAGAAGATCTACTGTATCACCGGCAAGGAGGGCGAGCGTTCCTCTATTGAGCGTCTTGACGGCTTCAAGGATGCCATGGATGCTGCGGGACTGCCCTATGATGATTCTTCTATATTCTACGGACGATTCTGGTACGATATCCCCCAGCAGATCGCTTCGGATATCGCGGTAGGCGTTATCCCGCGTCCTGATGCGGTAGTATGTACTAATGACGATATGGCTATCAGCCTTACCAATACCCTTATGGATATGGGCGTAAGAGTGCCGGAGGATATCAGAGTAACCGGCTATGACGGCTATATTTCCTCCTTCTTCCAGAATCCCTCCATAACGACTGTTACCGGACATGAGTTCCAGCTCGCTTCGGAAGCTGCACGTCATATCCTTGAGAAAATAGGTCACAGGGAGCTCACTCCGAACCACATGGTACAGCATATGCGCCTTGGCGCAAGCTGCGGATGCGGAGGTTCTATCCCCGAAAATTATGATAACCGTCTTCTTTTCAGACATATCAGAAAATCACTTGATATGTATAGCGACCGTCTTGCTCACGTTTTCACCGGCCCTGCTGAGAAGCTCGCTTCTTCCTATGACGAGAAGCAGGTGATCGAGAGGATCGCTGAACACAGTTATATGCTCCCGAACTGGAAGAGCCTTGATGTATGCCTGTGCAGTGACTGGTGCGCTGATCCTGACTTCCCGGAGAAGTTCCGTACATCAGGCTACTCCGACACCATTTATCACGCTTTGTCCACCTACTGGAACAAGAGTACTTGTTCATGGTCCACATTCCCCGTATCGCATTTCCTGCCTACCCTTGCGGAGGAGCATAAGCCGATGATATTTATTGTCAGCGCTCTCCACCATGACAGACAGGTCTTCGGATACTTCTGTTCTTCCTACGATGATTCAGATGATTTCCAGCTGGACGAGTTCTATGTGAACTTCCTTGATATGATCGGAAACGCACTGTATTCAGTGCAGGAGCGTATCTGCGGCGGACGTGTCGAGATCACAGGCCTTTCCGCATCCCGCAGGAAAAAGCTCCATAAAGTCAGAGCGGAGATCTATGAAGAGCCGCTGCTTTATACGGCGGCGGAGGCTGCTCAGGAGTGCGGCATACCGGAGGCGGAATTCCCGGCTATGTATTCCGGTCTCTTCGGTATCAGCTTCGAGGACGATATCACAGCAGCACGCCTTGAGTGTGCAAAATGGCTGCTTGCCATGACATCAAAGCCTGTTGAAGAGATAGCCCTTATATGCGGCTACGTTGACAACGATCAGTTCTTCTCCGATTTCTTCAATATGGCTCAGACCTCCCCCTACGGCTACCGTAAGGAGCGCCATCAGTCCGCTCATGCCGACGAGTGACAAAACATCTGCTCTCAGCTAAGAGTTATGCTTATATAGCAGTTTTTGCGTGTTCAATTGAGGAAAACCCTTTTGAAAAAGGGCTTTCCTCAAACTCTTTTCCGAAAACTTCCGGCTAATTTACACTGATAGTACGTATAAACTTCTGTACAGGCATCACCCTTACGAATGAGGAATTTCCTGTATACGTCGTATATCTGCCATTTTGTGATGAAAAAATGAAAACGTTTTGACTGCTATTGACATAAAATAATATTCATGCTACAATTTAGAGTAGGATTTTTTAGGATGATACTCCCCGCCCGGGGAGCTTTTTATTCAGAGAAAGGGGTTTTGCCAGTGTTCAAGGAGATATTCTCCCATGTAGGCAAGTACAAAAAAGAGGCGCTGCTCTCGCCGCTGTCCATTATCGGTGAGGTGCTCATGGAGGTCCTCATACCTGTCGTTATGGCTAAGATAATAGACGAGGGTATCAAGCAGAACAACATAGGCAGCGTGGTGTGCTACGGCCTTCTGATGCTTGTAATGGCTCTTGTATCGCTCTTCTTCGGCGCTATTGCAGGAAGACTCAGCGCTGTTGCCGCCATGGGATTTGCCAAGAATCTGAGAGGAGAATTGTTCCGCAGAGTACAGAGCTTTTCCTTTGCAAACGTGGATAAGTTCTCAACTGCTTCCCTGACAACAAGACTGACAACAGACGTTACGAATATACAGACGGCATTTATGATGTTCATACGAAGCGCCTTCCGTGCGCCTATCATGCTGTTGTTTGCACTTATCATGGCCTTCCGCATGAATTCTCAGCTTTCGGTGGTGTTCGTATTTGCCGCACCGGTGCTCGCCCTGTTCATGGTATTCATAATGACCAAGGCGCACCCCCGTTTCAAGAAGATGCTCTCACTCTATGACAGCATGAACTCCCGTGTGCAGGAGAACCTTGTAGGCATCCGCACAGTCAAGGCCTTTGTCCGTGAGGACTATGAAAAGAAGAAGTTCACCGACAGCACCGAGGCAGTACGTGAGGCGCAGGTCAGCGCAGAGAAGCTCATAATAATGACCATGCCCTTCATGCAGTTCATAATGTACATCAGCATCATATCTATCCTCTGGTTCGGCGGAAATATGGCAGTAGGCGGACGTATGGAGACAGGTGAGCTCGCGGGCTTCATCACCTATGTCAGCCAGATACTCATGTCCCTGATGATGCTTTCCATGCTCTTCATCATGTTCGTGCTTTCAAGAGCCTCCATACAGCGTATATACGAGGTGCTCAGCGAGGAACCGGATATCGTATCCCCCGACAAGGCCACCATACTTCCCGCTGACGGCTCCATATCCTTTAAAAACGTATCCTTCAGCTATTTCAAGGATATGAACAACCTTGCCCTTGAGCATATCGACCTTGATATCCGCTCCGGCGAGACCATAGGCATCATCGGAGGAACAGGCTCCTCCAAGACCTCACTTGTGCAGCTGATACCCCGTCTCTATGACGCAACGGACGGAGAGGTATTCGTGGGCGGATACAACGTAAAGGACTACGGCCTTGACATACTCAGGAACGCAGTTGCAATGGTGCTCCAGAAGAACGTTCTCTTCTCCGGCACTATCCGCGACAATCTCCGCTGGGGAAATGCGGAGGCCACGGATGAGGAGATAGAGGAGGCCTGCAAGGCAGCCTGCGCCCACGACTTCATAACAGCCTTCCCGGACGGCTATGACACCGAGCTCGGACAGGGCGGCGTAAACGTCTCCGGCGGTCAGAAGCAGAGACTCTGTATAGCAAGAGCACTGCTGAGAAAGCCTAAGATAATCATACTCGACGACTCAACGAGCGCCGTAGATACTGCGACAGACAGCAGCATCCGCAAGGCCTTCCGTGAAAAGCTCGCAGATACTACAACTCTGATAATCGCACAGCGCATATCCTCCGTAAAGGACGCTGACCGCATCGTGGTAATGGATGCCGGAAAGATAAGCGCCGTGGGTACTCATGACGAGCTGCTTGAGAGCAGCGAGATATACCGGGAGGTATATGAGTCCCAGCAGAAAGGAGCTGATGAGTAATGCCGCCAAGAAGACAGGCAGTAATGGAAAAGCCCTCTGACTTCAAGGCTACCATAAAGCGCATATTCAGCTATATGCACGGCTTCGGTGTACACTTTGTATTCGTCATCATCGGAGTAGTTCTCAGCTCACTGGCCGGAATAGCAGGAAACGCTCTCCTCAAGCCACTTATCGACAATATCGAGCAGGCGGTAAAGAGCGGCAGCTGGGATAAGACCGGATTCATCAGGATACTCTGCATCATGGGCCTTATCTACCTCCTCGGAGCGGTATCCTCCTTTGTGTATATGCGCCTTATGATGCGTATATCCACCACCACCCTCATGCGTATCAGGAACGACCTCTTCTGCAAGATGGAATCCCTGCCCATACGCTTCTTTGACAAGCATACACACGGCGAGCTCATGAGCCATTTCACCAATGACACCGATACCCTCAGAGAGATGCTCTCCAACAGTATCGCACAGTTCATAAGCTCTGCCATCTCCATAACGGGTATCTTCGTTATGATGATAATATACAGCTGGCAGCTCACACTGATAGTAGTGGTTATGCTCTTCATCATCATCAGAGTCATCGCCTTCATCGGTTCACGCTCCAGCAAGGGCTTCATCGCACAGCAGAAGGCTCTCGGTGCGGCAAACGGCTATATCGAGGAGCTTGTCGAGGGACAAAAGGTAGTCAAGGTGTTCACACACGAGGACGAGGCCACCGAGGAATTTGACAGGCTCAACGAGGAGCTCTGCCAGGCGGCAACCCGTGCCAACACCTTCGCCAATATCCTCATGCCGGTAATGAACAACCTTTCCTACCTGCACTATGCTGTTACAGCTATTGCAGGCGGCATAATGACAGTCAGCGGCATAGGCGGCATGACAGTCGGTACGGTAGTGGCTTATCTCCAGTATACCAGGAACTTCTCAATGCCGATAACTCAGGTATCACAGCAGCTGAATGCTGTCCTCACGGCTCTGGCAGGTGCGGAGCGCATCTTCAAGGTCATAGACGAGGAGCCCGAGACAGACGAGGGATATGTTACCCTTGTCAATGCGGATATCGCAGAGGACGGCACTATCACCGAGGCACCGGAGCGCACAGGCCGCTGGGCATGGAGACATCCGCATCAGGCTGACGGCAGCGTGACCTATACCGAGGTACACGGCAACGTAGAGCTTGATGATGTATACTTCGGCTATGAGCCGGAAAAGACTGTACTCAACGGTATAAGCCTTTACGCCCACTCCGGCCAGAAGATAGCCTTCGTAGGCTCGACCGGCGCCGGCAAGACCACCATAACCAACCTTATAAACCGCTTCTACGATGTGCCGGACGGCAAGATACGCTATGACGGCATCAACATCAACAAGATAAAGAAGAGCGACCTCAGGCGTTCGCAGTCCATAGTTCTCCAGGATACCCACCTCTTTACGGGAACGGTCATGGAGAATATCCGCTACGGAAAGCTCGACGCCACAGAGGAGGAGGTATATGCAGCTGCAAGGCTCGCCAATGCCGACGGCTTCATTAACCACCTTGAGAACGGATATGACACCATGCTCACCGGAGACGGCGGCAATCTCTCACAGGGACAGAGACAGCTTCTTGCTATCGCCCGTGCAGCCGTAGCCGATCCGCCGGTACTGATCCTGGACGAAGCTACCAGCTCTATCGACACCCGTACCGAGGCCATGATCGAAAAGGGAATGGATTCTCTCATGGAGGGCAGAACGGTATTCGTTATCGCTCACAGACTTTCAACGGTAAGGAACTCCAATGCTATCATGGTACTTGAACACGGCAAGATAATCGAAAGAGGCGACCATAAGGAGCTTATTTCACAGAGAGGAAAGTACTATCAGCTCTATACCGGAATGTTTGAACTGAACTGAAACAGCCCCCGCTGCGGCGGGGGTTGACTGTATCTGCAAACGCCTGAATACCGCATTTGCAACCGGGTGCAACCGTTGGTTGACAAATTTCCAAGCCGGCTTTATTGCCTGCAACCGCCTGATGTGGTATACTGGTATCAGTGAACGGCGGAGGATCATGACACTCATAGCACGTTCAGCAATATAATACTAACGGAGGTACTATTATGATACTTGCAGACAAGATAACAGATCTCAGAAAAAAGGCTGGTATGTCACAGGAGGAGCTTGCGGAGAAGCTCGGAGTCAGCCGCCAGTCAGTTTCAAAGTGGGAGGGCGCACAGTCTGCCCCCGACCTCAACCGCATACTCCAGCTCTCTCAGGTCTTCGGAGTAACGACCGACTACCTTCTTAAAGATGAGATAGACATACCCGAGGCAGCAGCGACCGCCGCTGAGGATGCAGACACTCCCTCTCTCCGCAGGGTGACCATGGCGGAGGCCAACAGCTTCCTTGAGGAGAACCGTAAGCACGCACTCAGGATAGCAAGCGGAGTATTCCTCTGCATAATGTGTGTGGTACCGCTTATCATGCTTTCGGGAGCCACCCACGGAGACGGAACTGTTTCAAGCATAATCGGTGTGCCTGCCATGTTCCTGATGATAGCGGCAGCGGTGGGACTGTTCGTGCTGTCAGCATTGAAGATGAAGCCCTACGGCTATCTTACCAATGAGGGGATAGATACTGAGTACGGAGTATCCGGCATGGTCAGGGAAAAGAGAGAGGGATACCGCCCGAAGCATATCCTCAGGCTCGTTCTCGGCATAGTTATCCTCATCTTAGCTGTTCTGCCCGTTATCTTCCTCAGCGTGACGAAAGATGACGTTGTCAGGGAAGTTATCGGCGTGCCGGCAATGTTCCTGCTCATCAGCACAGGCACCTTCCTGATAGTCCGCACAGCCATCATCAGCGCAGGCTTCGACAAGCTCCTTGAGGAGGAGGAATACAAGCGCGAGAAGAAGGCACACGACCATGACGAGTTCACTGGCGCAGTGCAGGGCATATTCTGGCTGCTCGTGACTGCAGGCTTCCTCGGATACAGCTTCATAACAGGAGACTGGGGCAGGAGCTGGATAGTATGGCCGGTAGCCGGCGTTATCAGCGGAGCCATAGCTATCGTCACATCTATAATCCACAAGAAATAAATATGAAGGGGGCGATGCCCACATCGCCCCGTTTCTGCATAATAGAGGAGGAGAAAAATAATGTCGTTTAGATTAAGTAAATGTGAAACTTGTGCAAAGTTCAAAAGCCTGAATAAAGCGCCGTGGGTGGTATGTAGTGAACACTCTGATTATATTCCAGATAAATACTTCCAAGTCGATATAGATGCCAAGTCATCTGTATGTGAGAAGTACGAATATAATCCTAAGTGGAGTGAAAAATACAATAATGGCTGACATGGATATACATATCACCGACAACAGCGGTGAAGCGCTGAATTGTATTGCGGACGCCCGATGGGCGTCCCTACAATCATGGTATATCGCGTTAATTTGCGTAGGGACGGGCATTGGCCGTCCGCGGATCTGATAATACATATCAGTTTTCACAGCAACCGGACGGAGCAGCAGAAATGCTGCTCCGTTTTTGTGTCGAAAGGTGCTGAAAACCACAAAAAAACCAACATTTTTGATAGTATAAGTCATTGACATTGACTGAAACAGGTGATAGAATGAGAATGGAACAGTGCAAACTGTACAATGGGAAAAATAGAATGGAGGAATCAAGAATGAAAGGCAAACGTATTTTCAGCGCCGTTTTATCGGCAGTCCTTACCCTCACGGGACTGACCGGAACAGGCGCACTGACCGGAACAGCGCCGGTCTATGCCGCAACACGCATAAGTCTCTCGCCTATGAGCCACTACGTCATCAACGAGGGAGAATTCGAGGGCTGGGGAACATCCCTCTGCTGGTGGGCAAACCGTGTGGGCTATAACGACGAGCTCTCACAGAAGGCCGCTGACGCTTTCTACGGCGAGAACGGCCTGCACCTCAACATCGCCCGCTTCAACATCGGCGGCGGCGATGATCCGTCGCATCACCACATCACCCGTACCGATTCAAATATGCCGGGATACACCGTCTACAACAACGGTCAGGTGACCTACGACTGGTCGGCCGATGCGAACCAGCGCAACGTCCTCGACCGCTGCATCAAGGCAGCAGGCGATGATATGATAGTCGAGATGTTCTCGAACTCGCCGCCCTACTATATGACAAACAGCGGCTGCTCCACCGGAAACAGGGATGCCGGCAAGAACAATCTCCGCGACGACCAGTACACGGCCTTTGCCGAGTACCTCGCCGAGGTCTGCAAGCACTTCGAGAACGACTGGGGCGTAAAGGTACAGAGTATCGATCCCATGAACGAGCCCTACACCAATTTCTGGGGCGCATTCAGTGCAAAGCAGGAGGGCTGCCACTTCGATATCGGAAACTCCGAGAGCAAGATACTCACCGAGCTGAAGAAGTCTCTCTCCGCAAGAGGCCTGAATGATATCATAATCAGCGCCAGCGACGAGACTTCTATCGATACCCAGATAGATGCCTACAAGGCGCTTTCCTCAGAGGCAAAGGGCGTTGTGGGACGTATCGACACCCACTCCTACGGCGGCAGCAAGCGCTCCGAGCTCAAGGAGACTGCTCTTGCAGCCGGAAAGAACCTCTGGATGAGTGAGGTGGACGGCAAGGGCACAGCCGGACAGAATGCCGGCGGCATGGGCGCTGCCCTCTGGCTTGCCGAACGTATCACAACGGACTGCAACGGCCTCAATGCCAGCGCATGGATACTCTGGCAGGTCATCGACAACCATGTATCCTCTGTGGGCTACAACGGCAACAAGGATTCGGGTATGCCGAACATCAACTCCGGCTTCTGGGGCGTGGCAGTTGCAAACCACGACAAGAACGAGATAATCCTCTCCAAGAAGTATTACGGCTTCGGACAGTATACCCGTTATATCCGTCCCGGCATGATAATGCTCAACTCCGGCTCAAACACTATGGCAGCCTATGACAAGGAGAACGATAAGCTCGTCATAGTTGCCTACAATACCGGCAGCGGAACAAATGAGATCACCTATGACCTATCAGGCTTCGATGAGGTGGGCAGTCTCTCTCAGGCTATCCGCACCAGCACCTCCGAGGACTGGGCAAAGGTAACGAATGCAGGAAATCTCAGCGGCAAGACACTCAGTGCTTCGCTGGCTCCTCTTTCCATAACCACCTACATCATCGACGGCGTAAAGGGCTCCATGTCCCTTGAGGATCCCATAGATCTCGGCGCAGCTTCAATAACCGGTTCAGATCCCTGGGGCGAGAGCAGCAACTGCGGCCCCGACAAGGTATTCGACGGCAAGATGTCCACCTACTTCGACGGCGTGGGCGCAGGCTGGGTACAGGCTGACCTGGGCGAGACATACGATATCTCAGCAGTCGGCTACTGCCCGAGAAGCGGATATGAGGCACGTATGGTGGATGGTATATTCAGCTTCTCCGAGGACGGCACCAACTGGTCAGAGGCCTTCACAGTAAGCTCTCTTCCGCCCTTCGGTATGCAGTATGTAAAGAACTTCGCCTGCGACAGCAAGGCAAGATATATCCGCTATAATGTGCCGCAGGGCGCTCCGAACAACGGCATCAACAAGGACAGCGTCTACTGCTGCAACATCGCAGAGATAGAGCTCTACGGAAAGCCTGCCTCACAGAGCGGCTCTGACAAGATAGCACCTGTGAAGGTGACAGGCAGCGATCCCTACAAGGATTCCCCGAACGATGATGCTTCAAAGGTATTCGACGGCAAGACCACGACCTTCTTTGACGGCGTGGGTGCAGGCTGGGTACAGGCTGATCTGGGCGGAAACTACCGTATCGATGCCATCAGCTTCTCACCCAGAAAGGGCTATGAGTACCGCATGGCTGACGGCTTCTTCTCAGTATCCTCTGACGGCGAGACCTGGACTAAGGTCTATACAGTCGAGGGACAGCCGGCATTCGGCATGAAGAGAGTGAACCTGGATGGCCTGACGAATGTGCGCTATGTACGCTACGAGGTGCCGGAGGGCGCTCCGAACAACGGCATCAACAAGGACAGCGTCTACTGCTGCAATATCGCAGAGATCGCGATATACGGCGAGGAGATGGAGCCGACAACAGAGCCCACACAGTCACCTACCGAGACTCCCACAAAGCACGTGACACCCGGCGGCTACTTCAAGGACAAAAACGAACACTACATCATGCAGATGGGACAGATGATATCCGTAACTGCCGAGGGCAGCGGATATGATGTAAGCGCGGAAGGCGACTGCATCGAGATAGTGGACAAGGAAACGGAGACTGAGGACGTTGGCGCACAGATACCGAAGGTGACCACCACCTATATCATAAAGGCACATACCCCCGGTGACGGAAGGATAGTCCTCACCGTGGGCAGCAACGAGCTTGACGTTATCACAGTACACGTTCTAGGTGACGAGTATCACCCGACCGCAGGCGAGGCGCTTTACGGCGACGTTAACCTTGACGAAAAGGTGAATGTAGCTGATGTGGTGGCGATACTCCAGTACGTTGCAAACCAGTCCAAATACCCGATAGAGGCACAGGGCATCATCAACGGAGACGTTGACGGCGATCCCGGTATCACCGGAAATGATGCGATAACGATACAGAAGGTGGATGCAGGTCTGCTCACGAGCGACAAGCTCCCGCTTCAGAAATAAGCACAAGGGACTGCTCCGGCAGTCCCTTTTTCTGCGTTGGCACTTTCGTGCTGTAACTTGACAATAACCCGCAGATTTGATATACTTAACGTAATGGAACTACGCAGCGGTCAGGCTGCTTTTTGCTTTGAAATACGGCTCTGATACGCCGGAGAAGGGAGGAAGAGATATGAAGCTGAGGCCTTTGCTGAGAAGAATGCTGTCAGGCGCAGCAGCGGCAGCGCTTGCAGTTCTCCCGTCAGCAGATATGCTCCCTGCGGCTGGTCAGGACAAGGCGGCAGAGGAAGCCGCCTACTGGCAGATAGAGCCTGTTGACAGCGACATACCCTCCTACAGCGAATACTATGATATGTATTCCGGAGAGCCGTTTGCGGATTCGGTTGTGGAGATAGCCGGAAGCGACTATACCTCGGCAGAGAACGGAGAATTCTCGGTAGGCGATTGCGGCACCGGCGATGATATCCGCAGCGGTGTCTTGCTGTGGGAGAGCACAGGCGGCGAGCTGACCTATACAGCCGATGTGCCGGAGGACGGCCTTTACTGCATAGAGATAAGCTATTTTCCCATGCAGTCCGGCAGCGCAAATGCCGGATTCTCCCTTACAGTGGACGGCAGACAGCCATTCGGCACAGCCTCCCGTCTCTCGCTGAACAGGGTATGGGTGAACGAAAAGCCCATAACTACGGATATGCGCGGCAATCAGGTGCGTCCCTCACAGACACAGCAGGGAATGTGGCAGGAATGCTTTTTCGGCGATACCGACGGTCTTTTCGGTGAGCCCCTCTTCCTGTACCTCACCAAGGGCAGGCATGAGCTGTGCTTCACCGCATCGCGCGCTCAGATAGCCATTGAACGGATAAGACTGCGCGCACCGGAGAAGCTCCCGGATCACAGCGGATATGCTGCTTCCGTCGGGGACAATGACAGGGGCGGCGGCAGCCTGATACGCATAGAGGGCGAGAGCGCCGTATACAAATCCGATCCCACACTCTACCCGACCGCAGACAACAACGGGGCGCTCGTCTCCCCCTCAGATCCGGTCAAGGTGGTGTACAATACCATAGGAGCCGGGAACTGGAAGAAGGCGCTCCAGTCCCTGACATGGGAGATACCACGTGAGGCTGAGGGCTGGTATCGCATAGGCGTAAAGGCCAGACAGGACCAGATGCGCGGCTTCTGCTCCAACAGGCGCATACGCATAGACGGGAAAGTGCCGTGCAGGGAGCTGGACTGCGTGAAATTCCCCTACAGCAGCGACTGGGAGCTTGTTGTGCCGGAGAGCGGGAACGGCGAAGCGATGTATGTATATCTTGATGGCGGTAAGGCTCATACCCTCACCATGGAGTGTGTACCCGGAGAGATAGGCGGTTCCATACGCCGGCTTGACGATGCCCTGACCGACCTCAACCGCTGTTACAGACAGATACTGATGATAACCGGCCCTTCGCCGGATAAGTATACCGATTACTACGTGCACGAGAAGGTGCCCGGCCTTGTGGATGATCTCAGCCGGCTCGCAGACACTCTCCGCGCTGTACAGGGCGAGATAGAGAGGATAGCCGACAGCTCCGGCTCTGAGGCAGCTGTGCTCGAGAATATGGCTGTCATACTGGAGAAGTGCGTGAAGAAGCCTCTCCGCATACCCGACTATCTCAAGCAGATAAAGGACAGCATAGCCTCATTGTCGGCATGGGCGAGGGATTACCGGGACCAGCCGCTGGAGGTGGACTATATAGAGCTTGCGCCCGCCGGTGCGGAGTTCTCACCGGTAAAGGAGAGCTTCGGCCAGTCCCTCAGCTTCGGCGCAAAGGCGTTTTTCGGCTCCTTCTTTGAGGACTACACCACCCTTTCCGATGTGACCGGAGAGGACGCCATAGAGGTATGGGTGTCCCTCGGACGCGATCAGGCGCAGGTGGTCAAGGAAATGACCGAGAACGAATTTATGCAGGAGACGGGCATTCCCGTATCCGTGAACCTCGTCATAGGCGGCGTGGTGGAGGCATCGCTGGCCGGAAAGGGCCCTGATGCGGCGCTCTTCCTCGGCGGAGAGTTCCCCGTGAACCTTGCCGCAAGAGGTCTGCTTGCCGATATGACGCAGTTTGACGATTACAGCGAGGTCAGCGGACGTTTTCAGGAGAACGCCATGACGCCCTATACATACATGGACGGCGTATACGGCCTGCCTGTTACTCAGGGCTTTCCGATGCTATTCTACCGCACCGATGTACTCACCGAGCTGGGGATCGACAGTCCGCCGGAGACATGGGACGACCTCAGGGATATGCTCCCGGCGCTCCAGAGGAATTATATGTCAGTGGGACTTGTCCTGCCGCCGGCGAATATCTCGCCTGCCACGGAGACAGGTCACACCTTCGCCATGATGATGCTCCAGAACGGCCTCGGCTACTACAACGAGGGCATGACACGCTCAACCTTTGACGATCCGGCGGCGGTGCAGGCCTTCGAGGACTGGACGGACTTCTATGCCAAGTACAGCTTCGAGCAGAGCTATGACGCATTCAGCCGCTTCCGCACGGGCGAATACCCGATAGTGATACAGAACTACACCTTTGCGAACCAACTTGCGGCGGCCGCTCCGGAGATAAGCGGCCTGTGGGACTTCTGCCCCGTTCCCGGAACTGTCCGGGCGGACGGCACGGTCTCCCATGCGGCGAACTCCAACGGAGCAGGTGCTGTTATCTTCAATAAGGTGAGCAATAAGCAGGGCGCATGGGAATTCGTGAAGTGGTTCACCGACGCCGATACTCAGGTGCGCTTCGGAACGCAGATAGAAGGCCTTCTCGGCCGCATGGGAAGATACGACACCGCCAATACAGAGGCACTCTCACGGCTTTCATGGTCGGAGGAGGAATACCGCCGCCTTGCCGCACAGAGGGCCGAGCTGGCGGAGATACCCATAATCCCCTCATCCTATGCCGTGACACGCAATATAATGAACGCATTCCGCGAAACACTGAACCTTGGCGAGAACCCGAGGGATACGCTTGTATACTACAACCGTGATATAAACGACGAGATCACAAGAAAGCGCAGGGATCTCGGACTTGACTGAGAAAGGAGGGCTTTGCATGGCGCAGAAGGCCGCTGCCGCAGAGGGCAGAAAGAAAAAGAGCAAAAAGAGCAGCTCGCTCTGGAACGAGATAAAGAAGAACCGTGCCTCCTATGCCATGCTGGCTCCGTTCATGCTCTTCTTCATCGTGTTTACGGTGGTGCCTGTACTGATGTCGCTGCCTATGGGCTTTACCGACTTCAATATGGTTCAGAGACCGAAATTCGTGGGGCTCTCGAACTACTCCACCCTCTTCCTGTCGGATAAGATATTCCTCAGGTCCATAAGGGTGACTCTGGTGTTCGCCCTGCTGACAGGCCCCGTCAGCTACGTGCTCTGCTTTCTGCTGGCGTGGCTGATAAACGAGCTGCCGGCGAAGCTGAAGACGGTATTCACACTGGTCTTCTATGCGCCCTCGCTGGCGAACGTATATACCGTATGGCAGCTCATATTCAGCGGCGACATGAACGGTTATCTCAACTCCTTCCTTATAAACCTCGGCATCATCAATTCGCCTGTACAATGGCTGACGGATGGACGCTACGTTCTCGGTGCGACCATAGTCGTGCAGCTGTGGATATCCCTGGGCGCCGGCTTCCTCGCCCTCCGTGCAGGATTCCAGAACATAGACCGCTCCATGTATGAGGCGGGCGCTATCGAGGGCATCCGCACACGCTGGCAGGAGCTTATCTATATCGTCATCCCGTCTATGGGGCCGCAGCTCATGTTTGCGGCTGTCATGCAGATAGTCGGCTCTTTCACCGCAGGTACTGTCGCACAGAACCTTGTGGGATTCCCGAGTACGGACTACAAGGCGCACACCATAATGACTCATGCCTACGACTACGGCTGGGTGCGCTATGAGATGGGCTATTCTGCGGCGATATGCATGGTGCTGTTCGTGGTCATGTACCTGCTGAACCGGCTTATCAGCAAAGTGCTGAGCAAATACATGGACTAAGGGGGCGGTGTGATGGCAGAAGTAAATACAGACCGCCTCAGGGCATCCAATCATCAGGCCGGCCGTAAGACAGGCGGTACGGCGGCCATATTCATCTTTCTTTTCCTCCTCGGGCTGTTCATGGTTTTCCCCATATACCTGACAGTGATAATGTCAGTAAAGCCGGTGGAGGAGCTCTTCGTCTTCCCGCCCAAGCTCTATGCGATACGTCCTACGCTTGACAACTTCCGGGATATGTTCCGGGCGCTCGGCAGCAACCGTGTGCCCTTCTCGCGCTACGTATTCAACAGCGTGGCGGTGACGGTGAGCGTTACCGCGCTCCAGTGCATATTCTCCTCGATGGCGGCCTTCGTGCTGGCCAAGTGCAGGTTCCCCGGCAGCAAGCTGATAAACAGCATCATCGTCGTAGCTCTGCTGTATCAGAGCAACGTCATATACATCATGCAGTACATCGTCATGTCAAGGCTCGGTCTCATCGACAATCCCCTCGCGCTGATACTGCCCTCGGTGGCATCGCCCATGGGGCTCTTCCTGATGAGGCAGTCCATAAGTCAGGTGCCGGATGCCATGATAGAGGCCGCCAAGGTGGACGGCGCAGGCCTTTTCCGCATCTGCTGGCAGGTAGTCATGCCGAATCAGAAGCCGGCACTCATGACACTGATAATATTCGCATTCCAGGCAGCCTGGAACATTCAGACCGGAACTCTCGTATTCCGGGAGCAGTACAAGACTCTTCCCACAGTGGTCGCTCAGGCGGCAGCCTCAGGACTTGCCCGTGCAGGTGTGGCCATGGCGGCGGCAGTCTTCATGCTTGTGCCGCCTATCGTGATCTTCATGCTCGCACAGAGACAGGTCATAGAGACAATGGCGCATTCCGGCATCAAGGAGTGAGACAAGTGAATAAAAGCATCAAACGGCTGCTTGCGCCGGCGCTTGCCTGTCTGCTCCTCAATGGTGCGGCAGGGATAAGAGCCTACGCAGAGCCATACGAGGTATACAACTACGACCGCTGGGGGGACGCTGTGCCATCTCAGGCGGGCTATATACCGGAGAGAAGCGTTTCCGGCACCGATCTCGGCACAGAGGCCTTCACCGAGCCTGCCGATATCTTCCTTGCGCCGGACGGTCTCTTCTACATCGCCGACAGCGGCAACAACAGGATAGTTGTCTGTGATAACGGACTTACGGAGACTGTGGATATCATCGATACCCTCACCATGCCTGACGGGACGGAGACCTCCCTCAGCTCTCCTCAGGGCATCTTCGTCACGGAGGATACCATGTATATCGCCGACTGCGAGAACTCAAGAGTGCTCGTGTGCGGCACTGACGGCAGTGTCATCCATGAGCTGACGAAGCCGGAGACCTCTGCCTATGACCAGAACAAGACCTTCATGCCGAAGCGCGTTATAGCCGACAAGGCCGGCAACGTGTACGTGGTCCTCGGCAATATAACCACGGGTGCGGCCATGTTCGCACCGGACGGCAGCTTTACCGGCTTCTACGGTGCGAACCGCGTGCAGCCCACAGCAGAGATAATCTCCGACCACTTCACCGGACTATTCATATCCGAGGAGAAGAGGGCTCGCCGCACAAGGAACATACCCTCCGGCATAACCTCATTTGACATAGACGGCGACTTCATCTTCACCTGTTCCTCCTCCTCCACCCAGACGACGGATACCGTGAAGAAGCTCAATGCCGCCGGAAAGAACATCTTTGCAAGCAAGGAAGTCACCTTCGGAGACTATACCCCGATATATGATTCCACCCAGAACCGTATCCTCAGCTCGGCTATCATAGATATCGACATAGCGGAGGACGGCTGCATCAACTGCCTTGACCAGACCTCGGGACGTATCTTCCAGTATGACGAGGAATGCGGCCTCCTGTTCATCATGGGCGGCATCGCAAAGCAGCTCGGCGGCTTCACTCAGCCTGCCGCCATAGAATCGGACGGGGAGAAGCTCTTCGTCCTCGACCGCACCAAGAATACGGTCACCGTGTTCACGGAGACGGAGTTCGGAAGGGCGGTACACAAGGCCTCAGTCCTCCACAATGCAGGTCTCTATGAGGAGGCGCTCGCACCGTGGAACGAGGTGCTGAAAATGGACGGCAACTACTATGCCGCCTACGTGGGGGTAGCCTCCGCACTTCTCCGTCAGGAGGATTACAGGGGCGCCATGGAGTACGCAAAGAAGGCCGATGCAGGCCGCATATACAACAAGGCCTTCGAGGGCTGGCGCAGACAGTGGCTCAGGGAGAACGGCGGCTGGCTGGTGCTCGGCATCGGCGCTCTTATCGCTGCCGCAGTCTTCGCCGTGAAGCTCATAAGAAAGCGCCGAAGAAAGGGGGAGAGCGCTGATGATGGATCTCAGACCGGCTGAGTGGGTGCGCCATGCAGTGCTGCATCCCGCAGAGGGCTTCGAGGATATGCGCTGGAAGAAGGCCGGCTCCCTGAAGATAGCCTTCTTCATCGTGTTCATGCTTTTCTTCGGACAGATAGCCGATGAAAAGCTCTACGGCCCACAGTTCTACATTCCCTACGACAGGGTTTTCAATATCGTTCCCTACATCGTCATGAGCTTCGTGGTATTTGCTGCCTGGGTGGTTGGCAACTGGGCCGTCTGCACCCTTCTTGACGGCGAGGGGACTATGAGGAATATCTGCATATACAGTGCCTATGCACTCATACCCTACACGGTGCAGCTCCTGCTTAACGCCTTCCTGTCCCACTTCCTCATACGCGATGAGGCGGTGTTCCTGGACGTTATAAGGATAATAGGCATCGGCTGGACGGCTGTGCTGCTCTTCTCGGCGATAAAGTCCGTGCATCAGTACAGCTTTGCCAAGACCGTGTTCGCCATACTCCTCACCATAGGCGCCATGCTGATAATGCTTTTCCTGCTGGTGCTCTTCATGTCACTCATGCAGCAGGTATTCGGCTTCATATTCACTATCTGGACAGAGATATCATACAGGATAAGAGTCTGAGAAAGGAAGGAGACCATGAAGAAAAAACTGAACAGGATATTCTTGTGTCTCCTTGCAGCTGCGGCGGCATTACAGACAGGCTCCGTTCCGGTAAGCGCTGCGGAGGGAGATACAGCCGCAGCAGAGGTCTCCGCAGAGGAGACTGAGGAGGAGGAGACTGCTCCTGCATCCGAGAGCATAGAGCTCAGCGAGAAGGAGGCCAAGCGCCTGCTCGTCAGGGTGGGTACCGCCGGCGACTACGACCTCTACAAGGCCGGCGATGATTTCGAGGACCGTATATGGACAGCCCACGGCGGAAAGCCGGGGAAGAAGGATAAGCTCACGGACAAGCAGAAGGCGGAGAAGGAAGCAGCCGAGGCTGATATCAAGACCGTAAAGAAGCTGGGTAAGCTGGTGCTCGTTGACCGTGATACGAGCAGGGCTGCTGCATCATTTGACAAGAGCGTAAAGTGTGAGGAGGGGCTCCGCTTCCTCAGCGAGAGCGGAAAATACCTGCTCACCACCGACAAGGACATGACGAAGGCACTGAAGCTCGTCAGGGCGGTCTCCGTCACGGACGATCCTCAGCTCTTCCGCAACGAAGAAAGCAAGGCGCTCGAGCTGATGTCTCCGGATATGAAGGAGATCATCAGGGAGTACAATGGCGAGATGAGGAAGGACGGAAAGCTCTGGTATACTGCGGATGACGGCTCCTTCGCATGGCTCAGTCTCTCCGGCGATAAGGTCATCGGCACGTTCAGATATGCAGAGGAGAACGACAGCTTCCGTATGCTCGTCGATGACCGCCTTGCAAACATAGGCCTGGAAAACAGGAAGACGGGATATATATGGTGGTCTTCACCCCTCGGCGCATCCTCGGACAGCAAGGCAACGCCCCTGCTGAGGTCCGAGCTGCGCTCGTCAGCCGTTCTCCGCTACGGCATACCGGCGAAGCGCAACAGCAACAACTACCTGCGCTCGGCAACGGAGGACTGCCGTGTGACCGTCAGGGATATAAAGAACGGCATCCGTGCCGAATACGACTACTCAAAGGCCGGATTCAGCTTCCCCGTGGAGTACACCCTTGAGGACGACCACCTGAAAGTCAGTCTCAGGGTATCTGATATCAGGGAGAGCAGCGAAGAAAATATCGCCACGGAGATAATCCTCCTCGGCAGCTTCGGTGCGGCCTCTCCCGATGAGAAGGGCTGCTTCGTCATACCGGACGGCTGCGGCGCTCTCATCGACTTCGGCACAAAAGGCATAACAGATCCGGCAGCCTATTCACAGCCCGTCTACGGCAGCGATATAACGGCTGTCCCGACAACGAGAGGAGCAGTCACCGAGCAGATATACCTCCCGGTATACGGCATAGTCAAGGAGGACAATGCCCTGCTCTGCGTTGCTGCAAAGGGCGATTCAAACGCATTCATCACCGCCGCCGTATCGGGGCAGAGCGGCAGCAGCTACGACCTCTGCGGCTTTACCTTTGTACTCCGCGGCACTGATACCTACTATATGTCCGGCAAGCTCAGCGATAAGCTGACAGTCTTCGAGAACGGCGGCATAAAGTCAGACGATATTGAGCTCCTCTACTATCCCATATCCGGCAGGGGAGTTGACTATACCGACATAGCCGCCCGATACAGGCAGTACCTTACAGAGGAGGCCGGAGTGAGCCCCTGCACTGAGGAGGGTACGGCTCCGCTGCATATAGCGCTCTATGGCGGTGTGCAGAAGAAAAAGCCTGTCCTCGGCGTGCCTGTGACCATGAAGCAGGCAGTCACCGGCTATGCGGAGGCAGAGAGGATACTTGCTTCTCTCCATGACGGCGGAGTGGAGGCCATGAACGTCACCTATGACAACTGGACGGATGACGGCATCAATTCAAAGATAGACACCGGAGCGGCTGCCTCAGGCACTCTCGGCGGCAGCGGCGCGCTCTCGTCTCTCCGCTCCTTCGCGGAGGATAACGGGATAGGTCTCTATCCTGTATCCGATGATATAACCTACTATCCCGGCAACGGCTATAACTCCTTCAGCGGCTCGGCAGTCCGCATCTCCGGCGCATACTCGCGCATAGTCAGCTATGACAGGGCATACGGAGTGCCGGACGGGGTAAGGAAGAATCTTTCTCTCCTCTCGCCGTCACGCTTCACGGAGGTATACACAAAAGCTGCGGAGAGCTGTGCAAAGGCAGGCTTTGACGGCATATCCCCCGGCAGGCTCACCTCCGTCCTCTACGGCGACTACGGCAGGGAGACGTATTCCCGCTTTGCCGCCATGAAGGCACAGTGCGAGAGTCTTGACGCTATGAAGGGCAGCCTTGATAAGGGGGTGCTTGCACAGGGCGCAAACGCCTACGCATTCCCGTACCTCAGCGGCATCACCGATGTGCCCCTTTCATCGAGCGGCTTCGATGTGTTCAGCGAGGACGTGCCCTTCCTCCAGACCGTTCTTCACGGACTCATACCCTGCTATACCGAGGCCGTAAACGGCTCGCCCGATCCGGAAATGCTCCTGCTGAAAGCGGCGGCGACAGGCTGTCTGCCGTCATACGACCTGCTTGCGGCAGATATAAGTGTCCTCAAGGATACGGAATATGACAGGTACTACTACGCCGGCAGCGAGGTGCAGACAGCAGGCATCGCAGAGACCTTCTGCAGGCTCGCACCGCTCCTTGGTGAGATCAGTGCACAGACCATAACGGACTGCCGCACTGAGGATAACGGCAGACGGATCATCACGGAGTATTCCGGCGGTACTGTCACGACTGCCGACCTTGACGAGCTGTCGATAGAGTATGGCGGCGGAAAGATAATGCTCGGCAGAGAAAAGGAGGCCGGAAACTGATGAAAAAGAAAAATATCCGGCTCTCCTATCAGAGCAGGAAGGCACTCTACGGCTACGGCTTCATATCCCTGTGGCTCCTTGGCACGATAGTATTCTTCCTGATACCCCTCGTCAAGTCCCTGTGGTACTCCTTCAGCGATGTCTCCATAGGCGTCGGCTCCATAGATGCGAAATGGGCGGGGCTCAGCAAGTATTCCTACGTGCTTACCGTTGACGAGAAGTATCTGAAGCTGCTGAAGGAGACGCTCATCGAGACGGCGTGGAAGACTCCGCTGATACTGATATTCTCCCTCTTCATAGCGGTCATACTCAATCAGAAATTCAGGGGCAGAGCGCTGGCAAGGGCGGTATTCTTCCTCCCGGTCATCATAGCGACCGGACCTGTGTACAAGATAATCAGCGGCGATATGTCCAATACCGGCAGCGCCGCCGCAGGACAGTTCTCGACCATGTTCTCAACGGACATGATGGGAAAGCTGCTGGAGTTTCTCGGCATCTACGCCATCAGCGAGAATATGACCATGATGATATCCGCAGTTGCGGACAACATATTCAGCATCGTCTGGAATGCGGGCATACAGATACTCGTCTTTCTTGCCGCCCTCCAGAACATCCCTGCCTCCGCACGTGAGGCGGCACAGATAGAGGGTGCGACCGCATGGGAGTACTTCTGGAAGATAACCTTCCCCTACGTCAGCCCCTTCATTCTGACCAACCTCATCTTCACTGTCATAGACTCCTTCACTAACCCCACCAACAAGGTCATGGAGCGTCTCATCGTCATGCGTGAGGACTGGAAGTTCGGCGAGGCCTCGGCTATGGCGTGGATCTACTTCGCCGTAGTGATAGCGGCTATCGGTATCATCACAATGCTCATCAACAAATTCGTCTACTATGAAACAGAGTAAAGGAGGTGCGGCTGATGCCGGAAGAACAGACAGTACAGGCTGTTCCCGTGACGAAAGCTCCGGAAAAGAAGAAAAAGCATAAGAAGGCTCCGGCAGAGGCTGTATGGGCGGTGTTCCGCTTCCTGATACTCTTCGGGCTCGGCTTTGTCATCATGTATCCGCTGCTGTATATGCTCAGCTGTGCGTTCCGCGACAGGGGAGACATGAACGATCCGACAGTGGTGTGGATACCGCGCCGCCTGACTCTCAGCGTCATGCAGGAGACCGTGCAGGCTATGGATTTCGGCCGTACCCTGCTGAATACAGTGCTTATGAACGTCGGCTGCTCCGTGGTGCAGGTGCTCTCCTGTGCCATAACAGGCTACGGCTTTGCGAGATTCCGGTTCAGGGGCAGCAAGCTGCTCTTCGGTATCGTCATACTGATGATACTTGTCCCGACACAGGTCATCGCCCTGCCGCTGTACGGACAGTTCCGCTTCTTCGGCTTCGGCAGCCATACCGTGAACCTGATAGATACCATGTGGACCATGTACCTGCCGGCCATGACGGCCAACGGCATACGCGCCGGACTGATGATATTCCTCTTCCGGCAGTTCTTCCGGGGCCTCCCCCGTGAGATAGAGGATGCAGCCTATATCGACGGCTGCGGACCTTTCATGACCTTCGTGAGGGTAATGGCGCCGAATGCCTCGGCAGCCTTCCTGACGGTCTTTCTTTTCTCTCTGGTATGGTACTGGAACGACTACTATGTATCCTCGACCTTCTTCACCAACTCAAAGACCGTAGCCCTTATGCTCCAGAACCTCGACGCAGAGCTGAAGATACGTCTTTTCAAGGATGCCAAGGCGGATATATCTCCACGTGAGCAGATAGTGTGGAAGGAGGCAGGCTGTCTCCTTTCGATAGCGCCTGTCCTTGCGGTGTATGTCCTTCTCCAGAAGCACTTCACCGAGGGCATAGCACGCTCGGGAATAACAGGTATGTGATACAGCGGGCCCGGTAAGGACGGATTCCTTACCGGGCTTTTCTGCGCTCAGTTGAGTACAGCCGTTCCTATGGCAAGGTATGCGGCAAATATGCTCCAGAGCAGGTAAGGCACATTGAGGAGGGCGGCAGTCCGCTTCACCTTCGAGAATGAGCATACCATCAGGCAGACCAGTGCGGCAAGTATGACCGCAGTCACGGCAGCAGCAGTCAGCAGCCCGAAGCGGAAGAAGATGATGCTCCAGGAGAAGTTGACCGCAAGCTGTACGGCATACAGGGCGAGAGCCCTGCTGCGGAGTGAGGAAAGGTCGCCCGGCTCATTCCACACAAGGTAGGCGGATACGCCCATGAGTGCGTAGAGTATCCCCCATACCACGGGAAATACCGCAGAGGGCGGCGCGAGCGGCGGCTGGGTGAGCGAACTGTAGAAGTCCTTGTAGCTTCCGGCAAGCAGGGCGGATATCGCTCCTGTCAGCTCTGCCGATACGATGAAGATGATAAGTTCTGTCCATCTGATCTTTTTCATATTGTTCTCCTTTCATAGTTCTCCGTATATTCTATGCACATTTCCGGAAAATATCCTTGAAAGGCCGGTTTTAAGCACGTAAATATATCTTGTCTCTTTGACTGAAAACCGATATTTACGCTTGACAATTTTTGTGGAATAAGTTATAATTAAAGGAGTTATGAGTACCCCTCTGTGCGGGGCTCTGACAAATTCAGAAACGAAAGGGATGACATTGATGGACTACAAATTTTCTCTTGTGACTCCGGAGATTGTTAAGCTCGCAGAGCGTTCGATCGAAGGCTACCGTATCGATCCGGAGCTTTATACACAGTATGACGTGAAGCGCGGTCTGCGTGACGTCAACGGCAACGGCGTTGTGGCCGGCCTGACCAATATCAGCACCATTAAAGTGCTCGATATCGGCGACGGTATGCCGAATCACGGTGACGGCAAGCTCTATTACAGAGGTATCGACGTTGAAGATATCGTTGAGGGCTTCATCAAGGAAAAACGCTTCGGCTTTGAGGAAACGGTATACCTTCTCCTCTTCGGCGTGATGCCCACAGAGCATGAGCTCATGGACTTCCGCAGGCTTCTTGCAGATTTCCGTTCGCTCCCGCCCACGTTCACAAGAGACGTCATAATGAAGGCGCCCAGCGACAACATGATGAACACACTTGCCAAGAGCGTTCTCGCGCTGTACTCCTATGACAACAATGCCAACGATGTCAGCATCCCCAACGTGCTGCGCCAGTGCATAGAGCTGATAACCCTGTTCCCTGTGCTTGCTGTATACGGCTATAACGCCTATAAGTATTCCAGCGACGGCGGTTCGCTCTTCATACATGATCCGCAGCCGGAGCTCTCCATAGCGGAGAACCTGCTGTATATGCTGCGCCCGGACAAGCGCTTCACGGAGCTTGAGGCACGTATCCTCGACCTCGCCCTTGTCCTCCATGCAGAGCACGGCGGCGGCAACAACTCCACCTTTACTGTCCATGTAGTATCATCCTCCGGCACTGATACCTATTCCGCCATCGCTGCTGCGCTCGGCTCCCTCAAGGGCCCCAAGCACGGCGGCGCCAATATCAAGGTAGCCATGATGTTCGATGATATGAAGCAGAACGTGAAGGACTGGACAGACGAGGACGAGGTGAGAAATTATCTCCGCAACCTCCTCCACAAGAAGGCCTTCGACCGCGCCGGACTTATCTACGGCATGGGACACGCTGTATACTCGCAGTCGGATCCCCGTGCGAAGGTGTTCAAGGGCTTCGTAGAGAAGCTCTCTGCGGAGAAGGGCAGACAGGAGGAATTCGCCCTCTATTCACTGGTCGAGAAGCTCGCCCCCGAGGTCATAGCCGAGGAGAGAAGGATATACAAGGGCGTATGTGCGAACGTGGATTTCTACAGCGGCTTCGTATATCGTATGCTCGGCATACCGGACGAGCTGTTCACACCTATCTTTGCGGTATCACGTATCGCAGGCTGGTCGGCGCACCGTATCGAGGAGCTTATAAACTCCAACAAGATAATCCGCCCCGCCTACAAGGCTATATCCCCCATGAGGGAGTATACCGATATGGAGAACCGCATGGACTGACAGCGCTGATAACTCAGCAATGAGTTATAATAAAAAACATGATATATGGAGAAATGTAAAAATGAACATCAGATGCAGAAGCTGCGGTGCAGAAACACCGGACTACGCAAGGTATTGTATCAAATGCGGTGCGGAGGTGGATGACCTCACGAAACCGCGTGACACTATGACCTACATAGGTGATGACGGTGAGGAATCGCCCGTCTACACCAATTTTCCCGGAGCCATAAGGCTGTTTTTCAAGAACTATGTAAACTTCAGCGGACGCTCGACAAGGAGCGAATACTGGTATGCCTTCCTGTTCACTATACTTGTCAGCACAGTCATTGGGCTCATAGGAAGTGCAACAGGATCAGTGGAACCGGGAAAAGTATGGTTCCCGAGTCTTTTGTGGAGTCTCGTAATATTTATCCCGCTGACGTCGGCAGGCTTCAGAAGGCTTCATGACATAGGAAGATCAGGCACTATATATATAGTCGGCTATGTTGTGACATTGATCTGGGCGTTAGTGGCACGTGCGCTTTTAAGTGCTGTCCTGGAAGGAATGAATCCCGGGGGACTGGCTCTGCTGCTACTGTTACTGTCCGCCGCAGTGATAATTATCGGCATATACCTTATTGTCCTTCTTACAAAGCCGAGCCTGATAAATAACAATCCCTACGGCAGAGATCCTTACTGATATACAGGGGACTTCTGTCACCGGATGAATCAACACACATGATATATGGAGGATGAAAATGAAATGTACATATTGTCTGCGTCGGAATAGTATTATTCTGCCAGCCCAGTCAGCCTGAGGCGAATGATTATGGCAGAGCACTGTACTGATATCCGTTTTTTACGGATCATCCGTACTGCGGCACAGAAAGGTATTGATTATCCCGGATAAGCAAAGACATAACGACGGGAGGGAATGCTATGGGATATACGATAAAACACGGTATGCTGACCGACTACAGGGATGAAGCCGGCATAACTGCTCTGTTTGTTCCCGGATCAGTGAAGAGTATAGGCGGAAGGGCATTCAGAGGCTCGAAGCTCCGTCATATCGTCGTTGCCGAGGGCGTGAGAGAGATATGTGCCTCAGCCTTCCGGGGCTGCAAGGAGCTTGTATCTGTCGTTCTTCCGGACAGCGTGGAGCTTATAGAGAGCCAGGCCTTTGCGGACTGTTCCGCACTGCGGTTCATCAAGCTGCCCGAAAAAGGATGCACTGTCGAGTCGCACGTCTTCTCGGGCTGTGTATCGCTGGAGAATGCAGCGATACCGGATGGAACAGTGGTACTTGCAGACGGCATCTTCGAGGGCTGCACCTCACTTGAAAACGTATATCTTCCCATGGGGCTGGAAAGGATAAACCCGCGGGCATTTGCGGCCTGCGAATCCCTCTGCTCCGTTGCCGTTCCCGGGACCGTGGATTACATAGGCAGGGAGGCTTTTTACGAATGCTTCAGCCTTGCGGAGATAACGCTGCCGGAGCATATCGGTTTTCTCGGGGATTATGCCTTTGAGGGCACGGTCTGGCTCGCCAGCGGCGACCGCTTCAATATCTATGACGGCTATCTGCTGAGGTACTTCGGCGCGGACGAGAACGTTGTCGTGCCGGAGGGCGTGGAGGTCATATGCTCCGGCGCCTTCGGTGACGGCTACAATATGGTCACCGTCGAGCTGCCGGAAAGCGTGAGGAGCTTTTGTGAAGCCGCCTTCGCCTACTGCTATGAGCTGCGCTCACTGAATATTCCCGGAAACGTGAAGGAGATACCGAAATGGGCATTCTATGAGTGCACATCTCTCCGGGAGATAAGCCTGCACAGCGGTATAACGTCTGTCGGGCAGGAGGCCTTCATGAAATGCGAGGCGCTCGAGAACGTGGATATGCATACATCGACAACATCCATTGCCTCCAACGCCTTCGATGAGACGCCCCTCGATAACACCGAGGATGAGTTCGTCATAGTTGACGGCACTCTTATAAAGTACCGCGGCAGCGGAAAGCTGATAGAGGTGCCTGACGGTGTGGAGATAATCGCAGACTATGCCTTTGAGTGCAGCAGCGCCCGGAAGGTGATACTGCCGGACGGGCTTATGGTGATAGGCCGCAGCGCATTCAGCGGCAGCACCGAGCTGAGCAGTGTCGTATTTCCGGCCACGCTCTTCAAAATCGACGACCATGCCTTTTCCGACACGCGCCTTGACAGCAGCTCCCTGCCGGATACCGTAACCGAGCTCGGCGTCGGAGTATTCGAGCACGAATTCAGCCGCTGGGGCATGGATGATGAACAATGATATTTACAGGCACAGCGCCTGTTCAGCAGTCTTTCCGGGGACTGTATATGAAAGGAGTAAATCACTATGAACACTACACAGCTTATCAACTGGGGCGGAACTACCTGCGTAAAGATGAACGCAGGCGGATATGAGGCTCTGATCGCCTATGAGATCGGATCCAACGTTATCCGTCTCCGCAATCTTGAGAAGGGAATGGAGTTTTTCCGCTACAGCCCCGATAATACCGCCGATGATATCAGAAAGTCGGCTGAGGTCTGGGGACTTCCCACCCTCTACCTGCCTAACCGCTTTGCAGACGGCAGGCTCCGTACCTCGGAGGGAACATATCAGCTCCCCATAAACGAGAAGGCTCCCTACAACAACCATATCCACGGCTTCCTTCACAAGAGACCGTTCGAGCTGGTGGAGCATTCTTCAGACAGCAACTGCGCCTGGGTAAAGACACGCTATATATACGACGAGAGAGATGAGTTCTTCCAGTACCTGCCGATAGGCTTCGTAGCTGAGTACACCTTCACTCTCTCCGAGCACGGCCTTGAGCAGGATATAAAGTTCATCAACACCTCCGAGAAGGTGCTCCCCATGTCCCTCGCTTCACATACAACTATCAGCTCACCATTCGTCGAGGGCGCAAAGGAAGAGGATATCCGCCTCACAGTGCCCGCAGGCAAGAGGTGCGAGCTCAATGCACGCTGCCTCCCCACAGGCCACCTCAGCGCACTGACCATGGCTGATCTTGAGTACGTCAACGGCAACAAGAAGCCAGTCCTCCAGGTAGTTGACAACGAGATGTATACCGGCGGCATGACAGAGCTTGACGGACAGCAGTTCCATGGCATAATCGCCGAGGATATCGCCAGCGGAAAGAAGCTCTGCTATGAGGTATCCGATGAGTACAAGTTCTGGATAATCTGGAACGACAGGGGATTCAACCACTATTTCTGCCCCGAGCCCATGTCAGCGATGATAGATGCCCCGAACCTCGATATGCCCGCAGATGTTACCGGCTACCTCGAGGTTAAGCCCGGAGATAGCTATACAGCACATCAGAGATTCTTTGCAGACTGAAAAAGCAGCTGCCTATACAGGAGTTTATGTACATTCTATTGAGGGAAAACCTTTTGAAAAAGGTTTTCCCTCAAACTCCTTTCCGAAAACTTTCAGCGACAAATTTGCCCCGATAGGTCAAGGACCTATGGGGGCAGATCTCATCGGAAGTCTTTGGAAGAGGTTCGGGGGAACCTTTCTTCAGAAAGGTTCCCCCGATAGTACGTATAAACTGCTATATAGGCAGCTGCTTTGTCAGATATACTTTACAGTCTCGCCGAGAGGCTTTCTGATCTTGGGTGCAGCCTCTGCGTCATCGGCAGCATATCCGAGATCCATGGCCATGACGATGACTTCATTCTCGGGAAGTCCCAGTTCCTGAGCAAGGATATCGGGATCGAAGTAGTTGAGCCAGCAGCTGTCAACGCCCTCGTCCGCAGCTGCAAGGATCATGTGTGTTGCAACGATGGTGGCATCCTCAGCGCCCGAATCGTACTTTCCGCCGGGATAAGGGAATATCTGAGTCTTGTCATAGCAAACGATAGCAACAGTGGGAGCTCCGTAGCGGCAGGGTGTCAGCTTGTCGATCTTTGCAAGGCCCTCCTCGGACTGAACGACGTAGATGCGCTGCTCCTGGATGTTCTTTGCAGTCGGCGCAAGGCGGCCTGCCTCGAGGATAGCATCCAGCTTCTCAGCCTCTACCTGCTTTGAGGTGTACTTTCTGCATGAATAGCGGTTTTTTATAACTTCCTTGAATTCCATAGTATTTTCCTCCTGTGTTATGATTTGGATAGTGGTCGTTATGCGTATGCTTTTTCTGTCGTGATGTAACGTCATATATTCGGATACAGACGGGCTGTATCTGTCGGACTTTATCTTTTCACCTGTGTATAATAGAACACCGCCAGCTGAGTGCGGTCTCGCAGCTCCAGCTTGTCCAGCAGGGAGCTGATATAGTTCCTGACCGTACCCTCACCGAGGAAGAGCTTACCGGATATCTCTTTGTTGGAGAGCCCCTCCGCCACCAGCTCCATTATCTCGCGCTCCTTCGGACTTATTCCGTGAGCGGCAAAGTCGAACTCGCCATGCGGCCTGATAAGCTCCGGCAGCTTGACTGCAACGGCGCTGCCGAACACGCTCTGACCGCCCATGACAGCCTCAAGCGCAGGAGCGATGCCGTCGAAATCCTGCTTGAGGATATAGCCCTTCGCACCCATGAGCATGGCCTTGACGATGTATTCGTCATCGGAGAATGTGGTTAGGTAGAGTATCCGGGCTTCCGGGAATTCGCGGAGTATCTGCTCGCCGGCCTCTATGCCGTTCATGCCCTCCATGCGTATGTCCATGAGCATGACGTCCGGACGGTGCTTCCGGTATATCTCAATGGCTTCCTTTCCGCTGCTGCCCATGGCGGCAACGTTTACCTGGCCGGTGCTCTCGAGTATGGTCCTAAGTGAAAGAGCCACCAGCGAATCATCATCTATTACTGCAATATCCATTGTTGTTCCTTTCTTATGTATGCTTGCCGCGTGGTATGGTCATGAATATGCGGAAGCCCTTGTCGGAGGGAGTGAAGCTGATAGTGCCTCCTGCGCTCCTTGCCCTGTCCTCCATATTCCTCAGACCGATGCCGCCGCTGTTTATGCCCTTGGGGTGACCGTTGTCCTCTATGACTACCTGCCAGAAGCCGGGATGCTCGCGCAGGACGAGCTTTATCCTGTCGCCGTCGGAATGCTTTGCGGCATTGGAAAGGCCTTCCTTGACCACTCCGGCGATGCAGAGCTTTATGTTTCCGGGGATATTGTTCCCGCAGCCGTAATCCAGGTCAACAGTGAACCTTTCCTTCACCGTGTCTATGCTGTCCTCTATGACCTTGCGGAGGTCGATCGAATCATCGTGCAGGTCGTGTACGCTCTCGCGTATGCTCGTCATGGCCGAATCAAGGGTGCTGCGGAGGCTTTCAAGCGGCTCCTTCAGCTTCTCATCCTTGTTGACTATGCTGAGCGCTCCGGCCTGAAGAAGGGAGCGGGTGAGCATATGTCCGACATTGTCATGTATCTCACGGGCGATGCGGTTGCGCTCCTGCATTGTGGCGAGCCGGACGGCGTTGTCCTGTGCTTCGGTGAGTCGGGCATTCTGCTCCGTGAGACGGATATTCTGCTCTGTGCCTTCATCACGCATGGAGGTGAGGAGGTCTACCGTCCTTTCGAGCTTGGAAACACGCAGCTCAGTTATAAGCGCAGCAAACATGGCAGCCGCCGTAAGCAGGAGCTGTGTGTACGTGAAGCTGCTTATATGAGGCATCGCAGCCAGAGCCGGCAGCAGCACCCAGAGCTTCTTCTCGCGGAAGGCATCGCAGACCAGCACCGGCAGAGTTAGCAGCATGGGCGGGAAGAATATACAGGAGCCTGCCCACAGCAGCATTATCACCGCCGCAGCCTTTCCGCCGAGCAGCTGTATCACCGAGGACATCGTGACTGCTGCAAGCAGGGCTATGACAGGGGAGAATGAATCTCCGCTCATGCAGAGAGCTATCGTGCATATCAGCGTCATGGCAGTCTTGCCGAGCAGCCGTTCCATTGTCATCGCCTCCGTTTTTTATCATCAATTGAATTATACCATGAGGACGGAAATATGTCAAACAAAATGGCACTGTATCCGCATATCCTTATGTCATTTCATGGTTATCAATGCACAAAAACTGTTGATTTTAACAGCTGTGTATGGTATAATATCCTCAAAGAACATTTAAGGAGTGATTCTGTGACATACTTTAAAAGAATACTTGCAGCTGTGACCTCGGCCATGCTCCTGCCCGTATGCCATGAGCTGCCGGTCAGTGCAGAGGAGCAGAGCGGCCTTGTGAGGTCTGATATCAGCTACGATGAATATGTGGGCACAATAGCCAATCCCGGCGCCGGCTATACCACTACCCCCTGGTACCGTCTTGCCCCGGGAGAGCTCAAGCCCATAGACAGCAGCGGCACGGTAGTTCTCTTCTTCATCTACATCGGAGCCTATTCCTCCGGTGAAAACGGCATCCGTCTCAAGACGCAGGATGGCGTTGACGTCTACCAGAGGGGCGAGGATAAGGACCTTGATGAGAGCTTCTTTGAGTCTCTCCGCGGCAGCTTTGAGAACTGCCGGAAGAACGGCAGCATGATAGCCCTCCGCTTCCGCTATGACGAGGATGGCTACGATGATCCCGAGCCTGATACCTTTGAACAGGTCCTCAGGCATATACAGCAGATAAAGGACAGCGGCCTGCTGGAGGAGTATGCGGATATACTTGCATACGTCGAATCGGGCATGGTCGGCAAGTGGGGAGAGCAGCACGGCGGACTGTATACTGCCCCCGACTACAAGGCACAGGTCCTCGATGCCTTCATTGACGCTGTACCGGAGCCCGTTCCGGTGACTGTCCGCACTCCCGATACCTTTACGGAGTGGCTCGGCATCAGGCGCAGCGACCTGCCGGACTATGAAGCTGCCCTGAAAGACAAGGAACTGACGGAGGAGCAGGCTCACCGGCTCTCTCAGGCCTACCGTGTCGGTCTCTACAATGACGGCTATATGGGCAGCGATTCCGACCTCGGCACCTATTCCGACCGTGAGAAGGAGACAGCATGGCTGAACAGACAGTGCGTCACCGCCTACTACGGCGGCGAGTTCTCCGGCAACATCAGCTTTGCAAAGAAGTATGACACCTACCTGCCTGAGAATGCGATACCGGAGATGTACCGCACCCACCTCAGCTACATAAACGCAAACATCTTCCAGCTCTATAAGGACTACACCTTCGGGGAGAACTGCGACGTGGAGGGAGCAGATAATTCCGCCTACTACGGTCAGACGGTCTTTCAGTTCATCCGCGACCACCTCGGCTACCGCTTTGTCCTCCGTGATGCACAGCACACAGCGGAGGTACCGCAGGGCGGCGACCTTGGATTCCGTCTCAGCGTGGAGAATACGGGCTTTGCAAATCCGATACCGGAGATGAAGGCCTATCTCCTCCTTGAACGTGAGGGCGAGTACATAAGCTGTCCGCTTTCCGGTATTGATGCCAACAAGTGGGCTTCCTGCACAGTTAACGAGGTCAGCGGAACGGTATCCCTGCCCGGCGGCCTTGCAGAGGGCGAATGGAACATCCTCCTGAAGCTGCAGATGGGAGACAATACCTTCGATCAGGACAGGCTCCGCACAATCCGCTTTGCCAACGAGGGAGTGTGGAATGCTTCTCTCGGAGCGAACTGTATCGGAAAGGTGAAGGTCACCGCCTCCGGTTCGGCATCCCGTACCTTCACCGAAAAGGACGTGCCTGCCGGAAATGATGTGGTCATGCGTTCTGTGCGCGGACAGATATTCCCGGACGGCATGATATCCTCACCGGACGAATGGACGGAGGATATGCTCATCGGCGTGAACGGCGATAACAAGGTATATATGACGGCTGACGAGAACAATATCTACGTCATGGGCGACCTCCCTGACAACGGAGAGGCGCCGGTATACAACATCCGCATCACCCGTGGCGACGGCGAGAGCTACTGGCTGTACTACGCCTCAAACGGCTATGTCTACTTCAACCATGAAGGCCGGTACGGCGATTCCTGCAGGCACACCGGAAGGACCGTCGAGTTCACCCTGCCCCTTGACCTTCTCGGGCTCGGACCGGGTACTGAGATAAAGCAGATACGTCTTTTCCTGCAGGACAGCGCACATGACTGGGAGGTGCTGGGCGAGGTCAACTCAGAGCCCTGCAAGGTGCCGGCAGGCTTCCGCGTATTCACGGGCTGCACAGACGTAGTCCTCGGCGAGGGCGATACCTATACCTCAGAGCCGCTCCTCACCCTCGGTGACGTGAAGTATCAGTGGTACAGGGACGGAGAAGCGATAGATGGCGCAGACAAGAAGCAGTATACTGTATCCGGCGCCGGTACATATTCAGTTAAGATAACTGCACCGGGCGGCGCAGAGCGCACGGTGGATATGGTGCGGGCCCGTATGGCCGGCGGACAGGCGCCCTCCTACGGCGACGTGAATACGGACGGCAAGGTAACAGTCTCCGATGCCGTGGCCATACTCCAGTACATAGCCAATAAGGAGAAGTATCCGCTTTCGGGGCAGGGTGCAGTCAATGCCGATATCGACGGCGCTCCCGGCATAACGGGAACAGATGCAGTCACAGTGCAGAAGGTTGATGCAGGCCTGATAAAGCAGAGTGAGCTTCCACTGAAACGGTAACAATATGCAGGGGCGATGCTCTGTCAATACCTCGGCTTGCGTAATGAAAACTGCGGGCGAGCGGAACTCGCCCCTACAGAAGCGAACTGACCGTAGGGGCGCATTCCGTGCGCCCGCGTTCCTGCTTACGAAATGCGGACGGCCACTGGCAGTCCCTAAGGCTAAAGAAAACAGCACCTCCGCCGGAGGTGCTGTTCTTATATTCTGTATAATTATACTCAGAATTCCATCTTGGACTCGAGGAAGGAAACGAGCTCATCGAGCGGGATGCGCTCCTGCTCCATTGTGTCACGGTCACGTACTGTAACACAGTTGTCCTTCTCGATAGTATCAAAGTCAACAGTTACGCAGAAGGGAGTACCGATCTCGTCCTGACGGCGGTATCTCTTACCGATAGTGCCTGCCTCGTCGAAGTCAACGCTGAACTTCTTGCAGAGCATATCGTATACCTCCTGAGCCTTGGGAGTGAGCTTCTTCACGAGGGGAAGAACAGCACACTTGAAGGGTGCAAGGGCAGGGTGGAAGTGCATAACTGTGCGGACATCCTTCTTCTCGTTGCCGTCCTTGTCTGTGCTGATGAGCTCCTCCTCATCGTAAGCCTCGGTAACAACGGAGAGGAAGAGTCTCTCAACGCCGAGTGAGGGCTCGATAACGTAGGGAATGTACTTCTCGTTTGTCTCGGGATCGAAGTACTCCAGAGATTTGCCGCTGGTGTTGATGTGCTGTGTGAGGTCGTAGTCTGTACGGTCAGCAACGCCCCAGAGCTCGCCCCAGCCGAAGGGGAAGAGATACTCAAAGTCTGTTGTAGCCTTGGAGTAGAAGCAGAGCTCCTCCTTGTCGTGGTCACGGAGACGGATGTTCTCCTCCTTGAGACCGATGGAGAGAAGGAAGTTCTTGCAGTAGCTTCTCCAGTAATCGAACCACTCAAGGTCTGTGCCGGGCTTGCAGAAGAACTCAAGCTCCATCTGCTCAAACTCACGTACACGGAAGATGAAGTTTCCGGGAGTGATCTCGTTACGGAAGGACTTGCCGACCTGAGCAACACCGAAGGGGACCTTCTTTCTTGTTGTTCTCTGGATATTTGCGAAGTTTACGAAGATACCCTGTGCAGTCTCGGGACGGAGGTAGAGCTCAGACTTGCTGTCCTCTGTAACGCCCTGGAAGGTCTTGAACATGAGGTTGAACTGACGGATATCCGTGAAGTTGTTCTTGCCGCAGTTAGGACAGCAGATATTGTGCTCCTTTATGTATGCAGTCATCTGCTCGTTGCTCCAGCCGGCAACGTTCGTGCCGTCGAAATCCTCGATGAGGTTGTCTGCACGGTGACGTGTCTTACACTCCTTGCAGTCCATGAGAGGATCGGAGAAGCCGCCGATATGACCGGAAGCCACCCATGTCTGGGGGTTCATAAGGATAGCGGAATCAAGGCCTACGTTGTACTTGTTCTCCTGAACGAACTTTCTGAGCCATGCGTTCTTGATGTTGTTCTTGAGGAGAACACCGAGGGGGCCGTAATCCCATGTGTTTGCAAGACCGCCGTAGATCTCGGAGCCGGGGTAAACGAAGCCCTTTGATTTACAGAGATCAACGATCCTGTCCATTACTTTTTCATTATTCTTCAGCATGATAAGCTACCTCGCTTTTATATTTATAGTCACATACTATTTTAACTCATAGTTAAGGAAATGTCAAGGGGTAAACGGCCTGTGCCGCCGGAAGTCCCGCGTAAATTATGAAATTTTATCCGCCGGGGCGGCTGCGGCCGGTATGATCGATGAAAAGGGTAAGGGATATCAGGAGCTTCCTGTGAAGTAGTAATAACAAGAGCCACAGCACATTGACTGCGTTATGGCTCTTTTCTTATTCCGTATATTCTTTCATGGCCGCTTCTGCATCCTCTACGCGCTTTTTCAGCTCCGAGGCCGAGATACGCATAGCGCCGCTGCCGAGTATTATCATCTGCTCGAGACCGTCCGATGTGGCGACTCTGACTCTGTGCTTCTTTGAAAGCTCATGGCTTACTCGCTCGATGTAGCTGTCAGCGGTCTCCGCCTCCTTTGTGTAGACGATGCTGATGTTGTAGTATTTCTCGACTTCGCGGTGCTTTCCCGGCACCTTGTAGGCATCGAACACAAGTATCAGCTCGCTGCCGTCATAGCCCTGATAGCTTGCGAGTATATTGATGAGCTGCGAGCGTGCGGCGTCAAGGTTTTCCTTTGCTATCCTGCTTAGCTCGTCCCATGCGAAGATGATGTTGTAGCCGTCCACAAGCAGGTAATCCGGCCCCTCATAATCAGGCAGCTTCACCGGCTTGCTGTAATCGGCGGGCTCTCTCTCCCGGCGGAAGGCCTTTCGGGGATCGCGGTCTATCTTGCCGTAAGTGCGCTCGAATATCTCCATGAGCTCCTTGTCGGAGGCCTCTGTGATGCGGGAGCGCTTTACCGGCGCCTGGGGTACTTCCTCCTCTCCGTTCTCCGCTGCGAGACAGGAGGGCAGGTGCATATGCTCCGGCACCTCATCCCACTTCACCACAAAGCCTGCTCCGTGGGAGCAGAATACGGAATCGGCGCTGTTCTCGACATCGCCGTCGCAGTCGTATCCGACAGCCGCTATGACCTCATCGGCGTTGTGACATTCACGGTAGCCGCCGGAGGTGCAAATCAGCTTGCCCTTTCCGCGGGTGTAGCCTATGACCTCCGACATATAGCCGTTAAGCTCCGATACAGGTGCGCTTCCCGTGATGACGGCAGTTTCGCCCCTTGTTTCCGGCGCTTCAAACTCAGCGGACATATGCTGGAGGTCGGCGATAGCACGTCCCACGCACTCCGCAGGTATTTCGAGCTCATAGTCGTAGTAGGGCTCAAGGAGAACGCTCTCCGCGCTCCTGAGTCCCTGACGGATAGCCCTGTACGTGGCCTGCCGGAAGTCACCGCCCTCTGTGTGCTTCAGATGCGCCCTGCCGGAAGCAAGGGTTATCTTTATATCGGTCACCGGCGAGCCCGTGAGCACTCCGATATGCTCCTTCTCGCCGATATGAGTGAGTATCAGTCTCTGCCAGTTGCGGTCCAGGTCGTCCTCACGGCAGGAGGAGGCGATAGTTATGCCGCTGCCCCTCTCGCCGGGTTCAAGCAGCAGGTGTACCTCCGCATAGTGCCGGAGCGGTTCGTAGTGTCCAACGCCCTCTGCGACTGTGCGTATGGTCTCCTTGTAGGCTACTGCGCCCTGTCCGAAGGTGACTGCATAGCCGAAGCGGTCTTCTATGAGCCTTGTGAGTACCTCCAGCTGCACCTCGCCCATGAGCTGGAGACTTATCTCCCTGAGCTGCTCGTTCCATACAACATGGAGCTGTGGATCCTCGTCCTCGAGCTGCCGCATATCCTTCAGAGCGTTGTAGGGATCCTTCTGCGGAGGCAGGGTGACACGGTAGGTCATTACCGGCTCCAGCATGGCTCTGTCCGAGTTGCGTATGCAGCCTATGCCCTGTCCGGCGTAGGTATTCTCGGGGCCTGTGACAGCACATACCTGTCCGGCTTCCGCAAAATCTGCGGTGCGGAATTTCTCGCCGGAATAGAAGCGCAGGGAGGTTATGCGGTCGGTGTGCTGCTCGCCGTCCTGTCCGGTATAGCTGAGCTCCTGACGGACGGAGAGCTTTCCACCCATTACCTTGATATGTGTCAGGCGGCTGCCCTTGCTGTCATAGGATATCTTACAGACCTTTGCGCCGAACTCCTCCTGACGGGGCGGCTCGGCAGCAAAGCGGTCAACGGCGCTTATCAGAGCCTCCACGCCCTGCATTTTCAGTGCGGAGCCGAAGAAGCAGGGGAATATCCGTCTCTGCATGACAGCGGCGGCGATATCCTCGTCTGTCAGGTCGCCGTCGGAGAAGTATCTCTCCATGAGGTTCTCACAGCAGGCGGCGCAGTTCTCTTTCATCTCCTCCACGGGGAGGGTGAAGTCCACGAATCCGCCGGAGAGCTCCTTTGTGAGCCTGTCAAGTATGGAGGAGGGCTCCGCTGTTGTCAGATCCATCTTGTTCACGAAGACGAATACAGGCACCTCATACTTCCTCAGCAGCTTCCACAGTGTCGAGGTATGGCTCTGTACGCCGTCGGTGGCGCTTATGACGAGTATGGCGAAGTCGAGCACCTGCATGATGCGCTCCGTCTCAGCGGAGAAGTCAACGTGGCCGGGGGTATCAAGGAGGGATATCTCCGCTCCGCCGCAGATAAGCTCTGCCTGATGCGCGAATATGGTGATGCCCCTGTCCTTTTCGATCTGGCTGTTGTCAAGGAAGGCGTTGCCGTGGTCAACTCTTCCGGCCTTGCGTATCCCGCCTGTGAGGAACAGCATAGCCTCGGCAAGAGTGGTCTTGCCGGAATCGACATGAGCGGTTATGCCTGCGGTCAGTCTCTTCATACCGCACTTCCTTTCGTGTAGAATAAAGGCAGCGGAGAGCCTTGGCTCCTGCCGCTGCCTGCGGGATCATATCTTCTTTATCTCAGTGCCCTGACGTGTCTCGCGCACCTCATAGCCGAGAGCGGCTATCTTGTCGCGGATCTCGTCAGCGAGGGCAAAATTCTTTTCCTTGCGGGCGGCCTGACGCTGCTCGAGGAGCTTCTGCACCTCTGCAGGGATATCGTTTCCGGCCTCCTCTGCTTCTTTTGCTGCGGCCTCTGCGTTGGCGATGAGGTCTAAGCCGAGGACAGTATCGAAGTCAGCGATGAGAGCGAGCTTTGTGGCATTGTTGGTATCGGACTTCAGTACATCGTAGAGGACAGTAACAGCCTGAGCGGTATTGAGGTCGTTTCCGAGAGCCTCAAGGAAGCTCTGCTTCAGCTCCTCGAAGGCCTTTCCGTCAACTGCGCCGTTCCTGTCTCCGAGCATGGGAACGATTCGGGCAATGAGCTTGTTGTATGTGACGTCGGCATTTTTAAGGTTGTCCCAGGAGAATACCAGAGACTTGCGGTAATGGGACTGGAGGCAGAAGAAGCGGTATACCACCGGCTTGTAGCCCTTCTGCTCAAGGAGGGAGACCGTCAGGAACTCTCCCTTGCTCTTGGACATCTTTCCTGTCTCGTCGTTGAGGTGATGAACGTGGAACCAGTAGTTGCACCATTTGTGGCCGATATATGCCTCGGACTGAGCTATCTCGTTGGTGTGGTGGGGGAAGGCGTTGTCGATGCCGCCGCAGTGGATATCAAGGTATTCACCCAGGTGCTTCATGCTGATGCAGGAGCACTCGATGTGCCAGCCGGGATATCCCACGCCCCAGGGACTCTCCCATTTGAGCTCCTGATCGTCGAACTTGGACTTTGTGAACCAGAGCACGAAATCAGCCTTGTTGCGCTTGTTCCCGTCCTCCTCAACGCCCTCACGGACGCCGACAGCAAGGTCCTCCTCCTTGAAATCGCTGAATACATAGTATTTTTCGAGCTTTGAGGTATCGAAGTAGATATTGCCGCCTGCCTCGTAGGCGTAGCCCTTCTCCATGAGTGAGGAGATGACCTTGATGAACTCGTCTATGCAGGAGGTGGCAGGCTCAACGGCATCGGGAGTCTTGATGTTGAGCTTGCGGCAGTCCTCGAAGAAGGCATCGGTATAGAACTTTGCTATCTCCATGACTGTCTTGTGCTCGCGCTTTGCACCCTTGAGCATCTTGTCATCGCCGGTATCGCCGTCACTGGTGAGGTGTCCGACGTCGGTGATGTTCATTACACGCTTTACGTCATAGCCGCTGTATCGGAGAGTCTTCTCCAGTACGTCCTCCATGATGTAGGTGCGGAGGTTGCCGATATGGGCAAAGTGGTATACAGTAGGACCGCAGGTATACATACCTACCTTGCCTGTGGTATTGGGGATGAATTCCTCTTTCTTGTGTGTGAGCGAGTTGTATAAGTACATCATTCTCTTCCTTTCAGTATCAGAAATCCCAGATCTCTCCGGTAAGATTCTTTATTTTTATCTGAGTAAAATAGCCCATAAGGGTAAGAAACTCGGGTATAACAGCAAGTCCGTCGCGGTAGAACTCTCCGAGGGCGGTCTGCCTGTCAGGGATATCCTTGTAATCCTTCGGACAGACGAAGCTCCAGTCAGCGCACTGCGAATCGAAGAGTATGCGGAAACAACGCTCCGTATCCGTGTCGCTGTATCCGGCATTCATAAGGAGTATGCTGTGCTCTCCCGCCTCCTCCATGGGACAGACTACGGCTGCCGAGCGGTCTGTGAAGATAGCTGCCAGCAGGGGCGCATCATTCTTTACTGCCTCATTGACGGCTTCGTCAGAGGGGTATCTGATTATATCCATTCTCATTCCTCCCTTGTAAGGTATGCCGGAGTAAGAAAAAGCCCCCGGAGAAAAACTCCGGAGGCGCAATATGCACGGTCCCACTCCGATTTATCACTCGATGTCCGTTAACGGTGACTGACCGCCGGAGAATACTTGCGGATATGCCGTTTCCTCCCCGGAGCTGACAGGCGCACTTCACATTCCCGGTCTGCGGCGTCACACCTGCCCGCCGCTCTCTGAAAGGCCTTATGGAAAGCTACTCTGCCTGCTGCGCTTTTGAATATACTACCTACATTATATACCATAACAGGCCTGTTTGTCAATGATGATTTTTGAACCGGCCGGGACTTTCGTCCGCCTCAGCTTTTCTGCGGTGTCAGCTCGAAGATATAGATGCGAGGATCCTCCCACAGAAAATGATCGCTCGAGGTGATGTATTCCGCATCGAAGCCTTCAGCAAATCCAAGGAGCTCCCGGCATTTTTCTTCCGATTTAAACGGGCACAGAACACAGAGAAGAGGTTCGGAGCTGTCATAGCTTTTGCAGAACGTCTTGATATAATCTTCAACATGGTTTACTAAGTGCCTTTTCCCGTCAGCATCGTCTTCAAATAAAGTTATACCGCTGTTGACAGGGTATACCATTTCTGCACTGCTGAAATCATAGGATAAGGCGTGCGGCAGGATCGTATCATCGCATATCAGGAGCACCTTCCTGCCGGAAACGGCAGAGTGCAGATCATATCTGCCGTGATCCCCGTCACTGAGGAACGGATTGCTGTCCATGCTGTTCCATGCGGCAGCGGCGGCAAGGAACAGGAATATGACTGCAGATGCAGGCCGCAGGGCCTTTTTGTTGTCGGTGAACAGCTTTACAACAAAGCGTGTCAGCAGGTCTGAAATGCCGATGATGATGAACGTTAACAGCGGCATGACAGGAAAGAGGTATCTCCGCGCGTATGTGTTGTGCATAGGCGCAAGTGAGCTTATCAGATAGAAGCAGAGCAGGAAGGTGACTGTGACAAGTATGGCAGCCGCTTTTCTGTTGTCAGAAGCTGCGCTCCGGATCGCCCGGGGCAGTTTTCTGATCTCCGGCTTTCTTCCGCCGAGCACAGCCTGCAGCCTGTGTGACGGGAGTACAGCGGTCGCGAGTGCTGCCACAGCGAGTATGAACAGTATAACAGCAAATACAAGCATACTGTCATCCATGAAGAAGAACCCGTCCGGAGCTTTTAACACAAGCAACGGAGACTGCATATAACGGAGACTGGATGAGGTATGACCGGTGAACGGACCATGGAACACATGGTCTATGACAGCCGGAAATATCGCGATAGCAGCAAGTACAGCGCCGAGCTGGCATATACCGGTGAGAAATGCCCTGCGGATATCCTTGCGGATAAGAAGAATGATACAGCAGAACAGGGTGAGTATGAATGCGATGATGTAGAAATAGTACTGAGTGAGAAAACCGGCGATGCTTACAGCCATAGCTGCAAATATGTATTTTTTCTCAGACGTTCCGAGTATCCTGATGAACAGCCAGACGAGCAGCAGCACAAGGAAGGTCATGAGCATATACATCCTGATAAAGACCGCATCGCTTATTGCCGCCTTTGAGAGACCGTAGATCATCAGCGCTGCCAGTGCTTTTATCCTGTCACTGAACATCTGAACTGCGATGAGCCAGAATATCCAGAGTGACAGGGCATAGAATATGATATTGGGTATGAGCCCGTACCACTTTGAGAAGCTGTCCGGGAAGAAAGAGCATATAGTATGTATCAGCGCATAATATAAGGGCGGACTGGTATCAAGTGCCTGATTGTGCCACACATTGCCGTAGGTGAACCTCTCGCCCTTCTGCACCGTGACGTAGTTTCCGAAGAAGGAGCCGGGATGCCAGTGATCATAGAAATTCTTGTAGTCCTCATTCTCCAGCAGATTCATGCCTTCCTCAAATTCATCGACTCCGAACATCGTCGGGAAGAAGAGTGTACGGCCATAGCTGTTCGCCAGACCGAAGGACCACATCTCGTCCATGTGAAACTGGTTTTTTCCGGCTGAGAGACAGACTATCATAACTGTGAGGATAACTGCTATGACAGCCGCTGCTATGTTGTAAAGGCTTCCTGCCTTGTTTTTATCCATTATACTTCCTCGCTTTTACATTATAGTGACCTTAAAGATCGGATGCTGCATTGTCTGACTGTATCCATTGCTGAAGATCGTTTATGTCCCTTCCGGTGTCAGCTCATATACGAATACACGGGTATACTCCCACAGAAGATGATCGGACTCCGCTATGAGCTTTATATCGAAGCCCTCTGCATTATTGAGAAGCACCCGGCTGTATTCCTCGTTGATTCCCATGCAAGTAACGGCTATAATGGGCTCGCTGCTGTCATAGCTGCTCCTGAGTGCTGCAAGCTGCTCGTCAGCCCGGTTTACGAATACGACCTTGCCGTCCTCCGTCACTTTTCTGCTGATCATTCCGCTGTCTACCGGCAGGACACTTGCTGCACTGCTGAGATCGTAAGAAAAGGAGTGTGAGGTAATGGGATCGGTGTTTATGAAGAGCACGTTCTTTCCGGCAACTGCGGAGTGGATATCGTATCTGCCGTGGTCGCCGACTGCAAGAAAAGGCTCGGAAGAGATGCTGTTCAGCGCAGCAGCGGCTATGATAAGAGCATAAGCGGAGGTATGCACGATAACTTCAGCTTTCCGGCTGCCTGATAAATGTCTGACAGCGAAGCGGCAGAGGGTGAAGACGGACCCGGTGATAATGACCGCGAGCAGCGGCATGACAGGGAAGAGGTATCTTCTTGAATAGATATTGTGCATCGGTGCAAGTGTGGATATAAAATAGAACGAGAATAAAAATGCAGTAATGAGCAGCAGAGCTGCGGCCTTTCTGTCATCGCGCAGGGCTTTGCCGAAAGCACTGAACAGCTTCTTTGCCGACAGTTTCTCCCCGCCTTTCTTCCGCAGGAACAGCGGTACGACAGCTGCAACTGCTGCGGCAGCGATGATGATATCAATGACTGCGGCTGCGAAGCCCTCGAAGAAGTAATACCAGCCGGGCGCTTCAAATACCAATGATACCGGCAATAATGCGCGCAGGCTTACTGAAGTATAATCGGTAAATACCCCGTGGAATACGTGGTCAGAGACAGCAGGGAACAGCAAAAATGCGATCCCGACTGCTGCAAGCTCGCTTGCTCCCGTGAGCAGGGCACGCAAAACTTTTTTCCGTATCAGCAGGATGATGCACGTACACAGAGTAAGTATGAATGCGATGATGTAGGTGTAATACTGTGTGAGGAATCCGATGATGCTGACGGCGGCTGCCGCAGGTATGCAGAGCTTTCCGGAGCCTGAGATTATCCTGATGAAGAGCCATACGAGCAGCAGAACAAGGAAGGTCTGCATCATATACATCCTGATGAATATGGCGTCGCTTATGGCTGCCCGTGAGATGCCCCATAGCAGGAGCGCCGATACTGCCCGTATATCCTCTCCGAAGATATGCCGGGCTATCAGCCATACAAGCCAGAGGGACAGGGCATAGAAGATGATATTCGGTATCAGTCCGTACCACTTCGAGAAGCTGTCCGGAAAGAAGGAACATATAGTATGTATCAACGCATAATATAAGGGCGGACTGGTATCAAGCGTCTGATTGTGCCATACATTCCCGTAGCTGAACTGCTCGCCCTTCTGTACCGTGACGTAGTCGCCGAAGTAAGAGCCGGGATGCCAGTGTCCGTAGAAGCTCTGGTAGTCCTCCCGCTCCTCCAGATCCATGGAATCCTTCAGTCCGAGAACGCCTGCAATAGTCGGATAGAACTGCGGCCGGCCGTAGCTGTTGGCAAGACCGAATGACCAGACCTCGTCCATGTGCATCTGAGTTTTTCCGGCAGACATGAATAATATCAGTATCGTGCAGAGCACTGTTATGACAGCGGCTGCAGCGGTATATGCTGTTTTCAGGGATTTATTCTCCATTTTACATCCTCACTGTTTGATATATATGCTAATTATATCACGAAGTGACTAAAACGTCAATCTGTTCATCCTATAAATATCTAAGGATCGTCATCATCACCACGAAGGGTGCACCGAGAAGTGCGCTGCCTGTAAGGTTGAACGGATTCAGCGGCAGCTCCGCCCCTATGTATCCGCCGAAGCAGTTCATCACAAGAAGCGCTCCGATGCCCGTAACAGCGCCGTATAAAGCGGAGAGCAGCCTGTGCTTCCTCCTCCGGTAGAACAGCAGCATGGCCACGGCTGCCGCAGCGCAGGCGAGAACAAGTATAGTATCCATTTCCTTCCTCCGTTCACATCATTATATAGGCAAGTGCCAGTATCAGTCTCTTGTCTCCGCCTTCCCGCAGCAGCAGGAGGAGCAGTACGGCTGTCAGGAGGGTATCACGGTCGGCGAGCCTGTCTGACAGAGCGCCTATCATGCTGCTGAGACTGCCGCTCCGGTGAATATCCCTGTATTCCTGAGCAGGCTCCGGCGGCAGGTCCGGGACAGAGCTTATGGAGAAATGTGTGCTCTGCCGTGAGACATCAGGCCGGTGCTTGCCGCCGCTGTATCTGACTGCCACATTACCGCCTCCTATAACATATCATTCAGCAGACCGCTCTCCTTTGCCATTTCCCATATAGCAAGCAGCCGGAGCAGCTTTACCGCCTTATCCACACGCTCCTGTCGCTCCCTGCCGAGGTGCGGCTTCAGGGCGAGCAGGAGCTCGGTGCTGCTGTCGGACTTCCCGGCGTTTCCGGCTATACCGGCGAGCTTCATCAGACTGCCTATATCCGGCGCAGCTCCGTCCGGCGGGGGACTGCTGCCGTCCCCGCCGTTTTCCTCCGCGAACATCTGCGCGAGCTCCCGCAGCTGCCGGAGGCTCTCCTCGTCCGCAAGGAGCTCGCTTATCTTTCCGGCAATATCATTGGTGCTGTCCATGCAGACCTCACTTGCCGGAGAGCTTCTTGTACAGCGCCATTGCCTGCGGAGTGCTCATCATCCTCTCCACCAGTTTCGGATCATTGACGGCCTGCCTGAAACGAGCGGCGTCCTTCTTATCCATGGCGGCGATAGCGCTGTCGAATTTGCCGGCCTCAAGCTCGCTGCGGAGCTGAGATGCCGGTATACCTATCTTTTTGCTGACTGCATCGAGCAGTCCGCTGAGCTTATTCGGATCGATCTTATCTGTCATAATGACCTCCTCGGGAACATGGGCAGCTCGGTGCTGCCCGCTTCGGATATCCTTATATCATTCCTGTGAATAATTATATTGCATTTCAGCGCGATATATGCTATAATGGATGCAAAGCATCCATTATAAATGATCTGAAAGCCCTTGCAGATGCACAGTGCTGAGATGGATGCGAATGACTGGCATATAAACCTGACGCCCACCGGGCGGCACACAGAATCAAAGGAGGAATAGTATGCGGATAATTGTTATTTCGGATTCGCACGGCAATTACAGGGCACTCGAATCTGTTTTCCTTCGCAACGCAGATGCCGAATGGTTCATTCATCTTGGTGACGGCGAACGTGACCTTGATACCTTTCTCCTGAGTCATCCGGAGTACACGGGCAAGGTCATCCATGTATGCGGGAACTGCGATGTCGGCAGTCTCAGTGAGCCCTTCTTCGTACTTCCTCTGCCGGAGGGACACAAGCTGTTTGCGACTCACGGCCACAGATACTCAGTAAGAGAGAATCTGGGCATACTGAAACAGAATGCAGTGAACCTCGGCTGTGACATAGTCCTCTACGGTCATACCCACATCAGGTACAACAAGCACGAGGACGGGCTCTATATACTCAATCCCGGCAGCTGCTCCTCGCCTCACGACGGGATGAAGCCTTCGTTTGGCACGATAGATATCTCGCCGGCGGGAGTTGTCGTCAATATCGCAGACGTTACCCCACTTATACTATGATGAAAATGCAGAAAGAGTTACAGCAAGGAGGACACCGTTATGGAAGATAAGAGACAGGAATATTCAAAGAATCTGACGAAGATGAATCGCTGCAACAGGATATACAACGTGGCGGCCATAGTATATATCGGACTGTTCGGCTTTTTTATGCTTGAAGCATTTGCCAGCTCGCTGTTTCTGTCAGGCGGATTTAGTCTGTTTGTATTCTCGCTGGTGTGCGCTGTTGTTATCGCACTCGGCTTCATGGGTGCATACAAAAAGAACAACGTTTTCGCTCTGGCAGCGCCCGGTGTTATGCTGATCGCATCGGTATTCGTAGCAGCTTCAGCATTTTTAGCATTAGTCTCCATTGCTCTGGCCGCAGCGACCTTCCTGGCAAACAAGGACTACGAATGGCTCTCGCAGCAGGAGGGCTTTCCTCTCTTCAGCTATCACCTGAAGGAATATGACGAGAAGAAGGCACGCAACGAGGTCAAGACCGAATATGAAGAGCAGTATGAGAACTATGTGAGCCAGAGCAGGAACGATATGGAGGTCCTGCCCGATACAGGCTCCGGACAGATGGCGCCTAAATCAGAGACAAAGAACAATTATATGGACGAGCTCTGAGACTGACAGAATTATCAGCAACACTATATATAAAGGGAGAAAATAATGGGAAAGTGGAGAAAGGCGATCAGGGAGATGGAGAGGCTGACCGCTGATCACAGCGTCAGGAGGACGCTGCCTCAGAAGGATATACACAAAACGCTGCTCCTCAACGGCCTTGTCACCCTGAAAAAACTGCATCCGGAGACAGAGGACTTCTATCTTCCGATGGTCGGGGGGATGCTCGATACAGTCAAGTCACCCGATGACAAGGGGGATTACCAGAACGGCCCGGGGCTGCACTACTACTGTGCTGTCAGACCATCCGGCAAGTCACATAAGCCCGTAAACGGCTGTTTTGCCAATGGCAAGGGCAATTACCGAAGTGCCCGGACGATGCTTGAGGAGAGCTATACCATGGCTCTTTCTCTCTTCTGCGCGGGCTTTGAGAAGGAGAGCGCCGGATTTCTCGGCAGGGCAGTCCACATGATATCGGATATATGCTGCCCGCCCCACAGCGCCGGTATGACGTATTTCTCCATGAGCGGCCGTATCCACAAGGCCTATGAGCTGCTTGCGGAGGCTGTATACCCGGAATTCATGCCGGAGTATGACAGAGACGATGCCATGCGAGTCAGGGATATCTTCCATGTACGTTCATCCTTCACGGAGGCTGTCAATGGCATAGCCGGCAGCACATCGGAGGAACTGTCAAAGATCTGTGCAGATCCGCTTGCAGAGGTGCAGGGGAGACTGCGCTACACCGAAAACATCATCGCAGCCCTTCTTCTCCGCTTCTACAGGGACACCTCCCTCGACAGCGCTGATGCCCACTATATAGCCGACGGCAGCGAGATACGCCTGATTCCGGATTCTCAGAGGCTTTCCGTAAGGATAGATCCTGAGGGCATAAAGCTGCATGGTGTCAATCCTTCGCCGGAATCCGAGCTGACAGTCACCGGCATGGTATTCTACGCCGCTCACAGGCGCGACGGCCTGTTCACGCTCTCGCCCGCAAAGGATGAAGAGGGGAGAGTGCTGGAGGTCTGCGGCAAGAAGCTGAAGCTGAAGCCCTATGATCCGATACACGGCGAGCAGCTTTTCAGACTCTGAAACAACGGTATATAAAGAAAAACGCCCTGACGTATCAGGGCGTTTCATTTTGTTCAGTGTACTGCATACAGCTTTTTGAAGTCTGTAGGTGTGCAGTGCTTGATATCCTTGAAAATGCGGTTGAACGTAGTAAGGCTCTTGAATCCTGAGCGCATGGCGACCTCTGTGATCGGTATATCCGGATCGAGCAGGAGGTGCTCTGCGGCCTTGGTACGGCGTGCATTTATGTACTGGAGATAAGACATTGAGTTATACTGTTTGAAGATGCGGGAGAAGTGATATTTGCTGTAGCCTGCAACATCTGCAAGCTGGTCGAGAGTTATGTCGTACATATAGTTGTTGTCGATGTATTTGAATACTACTCCGAACTTTTCACTGTACTCAGTGATAGTGTCGTCATCGCAGTCCATCTCGATCTTGCTCTGCTCGAGCTGCTGCTCGCGGATCGCGGTGAGGAGTTCGACTACAAGTGCATATATCCTCACGTCCGAAAGCTCGGAATGTGCATTGTATAGCGAGAAGATATCGAGCATGGTCTTTTTTGCGAGACGTCTGAGATCCCTGTTGTACTCGTCTGTGATAAGTATCGGAGAACTGAGCGCACGCATTACAGGCTCCAGTACAGGCAGATCTCCGAGGACGGAGTTATCGCACTGGAAGATCAGACGTCTTCCGGGTATAGCCTCCATACTGTGAAGATCACAGGAGGGGATGAAGAGAACTTCATTCTCCTGGATATTGTAATCCACATTACCAACCGTAACCGTATAAGGATTTTTCAGGGGCATGACCAGCTCAACAGCATTGTGCCAGTGTACAGGATATGCCTCTGTCTGAACGTTGTCATAGAGCATTACGGATCGCTGGCTGTCGTATTCAACAGTCTCGTAATCTCCGGAAAGATGCTTGATCATACTATCCCCCCTTTTGTAATGATCGCAGTAAATTCTCTTTACTACCATAATTATAGTATACTTTTCGGAAATTGTAAATAGTATCAGAGAAACTTTGGAGATATTACACAATTCTGAATGCCGGATTCTGTACGTTACATTGATAAATAAGGTGGAAATGTGTTCGGAATGTGTGTATATAAAGAAAGAAGAGGCCTTTCGGCCTCTTCTTCAGGGAAAAATTTGGGGATAATTAAGAATGTGTGAATGTCTTGATCAATTAGCAACCTGTGTAGATCTGTCCGCCTACGAGCTGCTTGCCCTTAGCTGCGAACATCTCAGAGATGGTTACTACCTGCCAGCCCTGGCTGTGGAGGTAAGGAAGTACCTCTTCCATAGCTGCTGCAGTTGTGTCATATGTCTCGTGGCAAAGAACGATAGCACCGTTGAGGTTTGTGTTCATTGCACCCTTGATTGTGTTAACGATCTGGTCCTTGGAAGCGTTGTTCCAGTCCTGAGTATCGAGTCTGCAAGTGATCAGCGGGTAGTTGCTGAGAGCACTCTGAACGTTTCCGTTAGATGCAAGGTAGGGAAGACGGAGGAGGTGTGAAGGCTCCTGACCGATGATGCCCTTGAGCTTGCTGTTGCATGAATCTGCTTCACCCTTAGGATCACCTACCTGTGTGAGGTAAGGATGGCTCTTGGTGTGGTTAGCGATCTCCATGCCCTTGCTGAATGCGTACTTAACTTCCTCAATACCGCCAGCGCCTGCACGGTCGATCCAGTCACCTACATAGAAGAATGTAGCGTGGAAACCTTCCTTGTCGAGAGCGTTGATGATACGCATAGAAGAAGCGTTTGCAGAGTTGCCTACTGCACCGTCATCGAAGCTGATAGCTACCATGGGCTTGGAAGGATCTACCTTGCCGCCCTGTGACTGCTGAGGAGCCTGTGTAGGTGCCTGTGTAGGAGCCTGCGTCGGAGGCTGCCACTGCTGGCCGCCCTGAGGATTCTGCCACTGCTGGCCGCCTGTCTGGCCGCCCTGTGACTGCTGAACGATCTTGCCGTCCTTATTGTAGCCCTGAGCGTAGCTTGCAGGAAGCTCAGTAACGATTGAAGCATCGAACTTCTGGATAACGATAGCATCGTCGCCGGTGATACCGCCGCCAGCCTCAGAAACGTCTGCGTTGAGAACGCCGACCTCTGTGAGTGAGTACTTGGACTTGTTAGCAAGATACTGGAGGATAGCTACTGAGTCAGCAACGTTTACTGTCTTGTCCTCGTTAGCATCGCCCCACTTGGAAACCTTGCTGAATGAACCGTCATTGCCGGTTCCCTGACCGCCGGGCTGTGTCTGTCCGCCGGAGTTTGATGTAGGAGTCTGTCCGCCGCCCTTGGGCTGACCGATTCTGTTCTCAGGAACAAGGCCGATAACAGCATTGTATGCTTCCTTGGGCTTGTAGCCGTCTGAGAAGAGCAGAGGATTCTGCTGTCTTCTCCAGCTTACGGGATCCATTGTGCCCCAGATTGTGAATGCGGGGATCTTATCGGAGTTTGCCATAGCAAGCTCGAATACATCCTTATAGAGCTTAGCCTGTGCGCTGAAGTCGCTGCAGGTGATATCAAGCTCAGTGATCTGAACCTGAAGACCTGTGTCGATGAATGCCTTCAGAGCTGTGCCGTAAACCGACTTGTCAGGATAGTTTGTAGCAAGATGAGACTGCATACCGATACAGTCGATTGTACCCTCGTTCTTGAGCTTTGTAGCGAGGTTAACGAGATCCTGTGTCTTAGCAGGAACGTACTCGTTGTAGTCGTTCAGAGTAAGGAGACAACCCTTAGGAGCTGCATCTCTTGCATACTTGAATGCCTTAACAACGAACTCGTTGTTCTCTTCGCCGTATACTCTTGCCCAGTCGGAGTGAGGGCTGTTCTGAACGTCTTCCTTCTTACGCATTCCGCCGCCGTCATTGAGGAACAGCTCGTTAGCTACATCGTAAGAATAGAGGTCGAGATTAGGATACTGAGTCTTGATAGCAGAGAATGTCTGATCGATCATATCCTTCAGTCTCTTATCCATTTCGGAAGTTGAAACGTAAGAACCGTTAGCATCAAAGTTCTGTCTGAAGAACCATGTAGGAGTCTGGCTGTACCAAACGAAAGTATGACCTCTCATTCCGATGCCGTTGTCCTGGCAGAACTTCATGGTTGAAGCAACCTGGTTAAGGTTGATCTTTACGCTGCCAGCCTGTCTTGAAGCATTCTGGTCAAGGATTGCATCAGGCTTGAGAGCGTTCTCAGGAGTGATGGAGTTGAAGTGCTTCTTGATGAAGCTGCCGCCTGAGCCGAGCTCGTTCGGGCTTACAGAAGTACCCATCTTGAAGTAGCTGGAGAAGTAGTCCTTGAGACCGGGATCACCAGTGAAGGTGCTTCCGCCGCCCTGAGGATTCTGCTGCTGGCCACCGCCACCCTGAGGATTCTGCTGCTGGGTGCCGCCGCCGGATGTATCACCTACTGTACCGCTTCCTGTCTTAACAGAAGAAGCTGTGCCCTTAGTAGCAGCCATCATTTCATCAATGTAGAAATCTGTAAGGCTGTCGGGTGCCTCAACATAAAGAATCATGTTTGTAGCGCCTGAAGGAATAGTAAATGATGTATTCTCAAGCTTTGTCCACTGACCCTTCTGAGCAGTCTCAGAAGCAACCTCGTCATAGTGATCTTCACCGCCGGAGGTGTACTGGAGAGTCATCTTCATTGTTGTTGAAGACTCGCTGTTCTGGAGAACAGCGCCGCTGAAGCTGTATGTATTACCTGGAACGAATGTGCTTGAATCGAGATCGATTGCAGCACCGTGCCAGTTCTCGCCTCTGTCTGTAACCTTCAGTGAACCTGTGCCAGCATAGAAGTTCTTGCTGTCGTTGGTAACTGTAGCATTACCTCTGCCTACCCAGTTGTCCTTGCCGCTGTCGAATGAGCTCTTGAAGTAAGAACCATCGGCATTTGCAGCAGGAGCTGTTGCAGGTGCGGATGTAGGAGTAGGAGTACCGCCGCCGCCGCCGGAGCCGAAGCCTGTGCGGAGATCGTTCTTGGTAACCTTAGCTGTACCGGAGCTCTGCCAGCCCTCAACGTTGAGAGCAACTTCGTGCAGACCGCCGAGTGTGATACCGCTCTGCTCCCATGCTGCGAAGTGTTCAGATACTGTGATAGTACCCTTTGAACGCTTCTGACCAGCATCAACGATAGACCAGTACTGGTTGAATGTCTCGTTGCTGGAGAAGATGGAAGGACCGGTATGACGTCCCTCGTAGATCTCGTAGTCAACGCCGTCGATCTTCTTCTTGCCCTTCATGGAGAAACCGTTTCCGGGTGGTCTCCAGGTACCGTAGTTGTCGCAGATGTAGTACTCAACAGTAGGCTGAGTCATCCATCCGTAAATACAGAGGTAAGAGTTTCCGTTAGGTCTGTAGTCTGCTTCGTAGTCTACAGCGATTCCGTTGAGTGAAGTCCACTTGGGGTTATTGCTCCACTTCTTACCGGAACGGAAAAGAATGTTGTGGATGCCGCTCCATGAGCAGCTGTAAGTACCGGCGTTGCCAACGTCCATGCTGAACTGACCTGTGCCGTACTCTTCCCACATCTCCCAGTCGTAGCCGTCCTTGGTGCCCATCTGCTGATAAGCGCCGGCCTGAGGAAGTGCAGGAATGCTCAGCACTGCCATAGCAGAACCAACTGCGCCAGCGGCGAATCTTTTAATTACGCCCTTTTTCATGGTGATCATTCCTCGCTTTCTGAAATAATTACATTTGATTTTTATGCTCTCACTACAGAAGGCAAGCAGCCCTATGCTGCAAGTCCCTCCCCTCTGTAGCTTCTGTCTATATTTTATTACATTTCTGTGAATATTTCAAGTCAATTTTTGCTAATGAAATTGAAATCTGGTCAAATTTTGCGTTCTTTCACGATTGTGTCTCTCATTTCTGATGAACGGGAATAGGCCGTATCTACGCCGTTTTTAGGTACAGACTTTGCCGCTGTAAAGGCACACTTTGGTACAGCACGGATGAAAATAGCAATTATTGATATTACCAAAGAATTGCCGCAAAAAGTGGTACGTTTATTTGTACCTGATGCGTGCTTCGTGGCGGAGTTCTTCCGCAGTGCCTTCCGTTAATCAGGAGAGATATGATATTATGGTGTCACTTCACAGAAAAACGGCGGAGAGTCATGCTCTCCGCCGGTAATGAACTGTATTGATCCTGTTATGCCTTATCCGGGCACGACAAGGGAAGAAGACTTGCTTATTCCCCGGTTCCGTCAGATATCTCAGAGCCCTCGCTGATAGCTGCGGACTCACCCTCTGCAGCAGCCTCCTCAGCCGGAACAACAGGAAGCTCAACCTTAGCGCCGCACTTGTCACAGAACTTAGCGTCCTTTGAAACAGGCTCGCCGCATACTGAACAAGGGATCTTGTCCTCGAGGCTTACGAGCTTAGCCTTGAGAGTCTCTATCTGACTGAGCTTGTCCTTGATGTCGTTGAAGAAATCAAGGTACTCAGCGTTATCGGGATTTGCCTCAGCAAACTTCTTTCCGATCTGGATATATACATCATTGATTCCGGTCTCGAGCTGACCGATCTCCTTCTTAAGGTTGGATTTCTCAGCTGCCTTCTTGATACTCTCTGAACCGGACTTAACGCCCTTCTCAACTGAATCGCCGAGCTTAGCTGCTGAATCCTTTAATTTGTCTAAAAATCCCATAGGTGTTGACCTCCTCTATAAAATGGTGATGCAGTTTTTCCTGCTATAATTATTATATCACAAATGTAACTTGTTGTCAATAATATTTTGTCAAAAATCACGGCTGCACATCAATATGTGGCGATACGGCAGGCGGCATAGTTCAGTGCATCCTGAGCTCTTACTGCTGCGTCGGAGAAATCGCTGCATACAGTTGAATAGAGCCTCATGATGGGAGCACCAGATGCGATCTTGTCGCCGACCTTGCACTCCATTATTATGCCGGCGGAGGGATCGATCTTGTCCTCCTTGGATATCCTGCCGGCGCCGAGAAGCAGTGAGACCATGCCGAGCTCTTCACAGTCGATGGCATTGATCTTTATATCGCTCGAAGCTCTTATAGTATAGTGTGACTGGGGCTGGGGGAGGAGAGAGGTGTCGTCGCATACGGCAGGATCGCCGCCCTGGAGCTCGATAGTCCTGCGGAGAACACCGAGCGCCCTGCCCGATGCTATGGAATCCTTTGCCATAGCGATACATTCCTCGTCACTGCCCTTTCCGGCGAGGAGTAGGATATCTGCGGTCAGCCTGATGCAGAGCTCGTAAAGGTAGCCGTCAGTGATCTTGCCCTGGAGTATCTCGATAGCCTCCCTGACTTCGAGAGCGTTGCCGATAGCCTTGCCGAGAGGAGCGTTCATATCGCTTATCTCAGCCTTGACCTTCTTGCCGGCTGCATTGCCGACACGCTCCATAAGCTCAGCCAGTTTCTTTGCTTCCTCGGGAGTTTTCATAAAAGCTCCCGTGCCGTACTTTACATCTAATAGTAAGCAGGCAGCGTTTGTGGCGAGCTTCTTGCTCATGACGCTTGCACATATAAGAGGGAGACTGTCCACTGTGCCAGTGGCGTTGCGGAGAGCATACATCTTCTTGTCAGCCGGGCAGAGGTTGCCGCTCTGGGATATAACAGCGAAACCTGTCTCGTTCACGATCTCTGCGAATCTGCTGAAAGGCAGATCAGTCGTGAAACCGGGGATGCTTTCAAGCTTATCTATTGTGCCGCCTGTGTGACCAAGACCTCTTCCGGACATCTTCGGAACGTGTACTCCGCAGGCAGCGGCGGCTGGACCTATGACAAGTGTGGTCTTATCACCGACGCCACCGGTGCTGTGCTTGTCGGCGGTGATGCCGTTGATGCAGCTGAGATCGAGGATATCGCCGCTGTCACGCATAGCCAGGGTGAGAGTGATAGTCTCGTCGTCGGTAAGACCGTTGATACGCACGGCCATAAGCCATGATGACATCTGGTAGTCAGGTATCTCGCCGGCTGTGTAGCTTTTGACCAGCCATTTGATCTCCTTTGTGGAAAGGGGCTCGGAGCGCTTGGTCTTGTTGATGATATCGAGTATGTTCATAGTTCGCCTCCTGATAAAAAGCCATGTAGAATATACATAAGTATATGATAAATATATTCTACCATATAACTGATGAAATTTCAATAGTTTTAGACAAAATTATTACAGAATTTTATGCAAAGAAAGCAATGAGCGGAAAGCGCGAGGGCAAAATAGACGTCAGAGAGTGTTGAAACAGGGATAATTATGCGCTATATAGGCGATATGCACAATTTGAAAGCTGATTCTCATGGATTCTTTTAGTTGACAAAAAACGGATGTCATGATATAATAATAACACTGTCAAACGCGGACAAGTACTGATGAAGTTCCGGCTTTGGGAAAAGTTTTTTGAGAAATTTCAAAAAAGTGCTTGACAAACAGATCTGACAGTGATATAATATTAAAGCTGTCCTTTGAGGAGCAGCGATCACACCAAAAAGTTTTTTGAAAAAACTTTGCAAAAGGTATTGACAAAGGCTTAGAGATGTGATATAATAAAAAAGCTGTCGCACAAAAAGCGAAAGCGAAAACAGCATCTTGAAAATTGAACAATGCAAGAAAAAGTAACGACCCTTGAGATTCCTTTTCGAGCCGAGAAATCGGGGAGAGAAGAAAGTCAAGAAAAGACTGAAAAACACACAAAGCAGTAATAACGCAAGCGTTATGAAGTAGGATCGATATTTCAATCATACGAAAGTATGAATGATATATACCATATCATAAAGAGTTTGATCCTGGCTCAGGACGAACGCTGGCGGCACGCTTAACACATGCAAGTCGAACGGAGATATTTGAGTTTACTTAGATATCTTAGTG